>MDTB01062939.1_pt1 | contig 31447 bp, 29 predicted proteins | sample 811161 | NCBI WGS metagenome assembly MDTB01 (sample SAMN05326650, study PRJNA326480) | marine metagenome | isolation source: seawater | place: Mediterranean Sea | collected 2009 | reverse complement strand
ATCCCCATGGGCACGGTGAAATCGCGAATTTTCCACGCCCGAAAGAAACTGTCAGCCTCCCTCGTGGACTACCAAAACTAAGGCGCGCCCCACGTCGCTTCTTCTCGTATCTTGTCGGCAGAGTTGACCCCCTGCCATGCTTGAACATTCCACCCGCCTCTCAGGGACATGCTGGAACACCTTGGTGTTGTGTCTTTTGGCCAAGCTGCCGTTGGGCGCTTGTGCCCAGGTGGATGTGGATCAAAGCTTGACCATCGAACAATACGTCAACGACGTGTTGCTTGGAGAAGGGGTCAACGCCACCAACATCAACTTCATTGGTTCCACTGAGCAAATCGGCTACATGACCGGAGGCGGCGACGTGGGTTTTCCGATCGACGGCGGTCTGGTTCTGAGCTCGGGCAATGCAGCAGACGCCTTTTGTGCCGGAGCGGGTTGTTTGAATTGTTCAGGCGGAAACCCGACTGACAACGATTTGCTCGACATCGCCAACAGCGTACCTCCTTTGATTGGGCAAGCTTTTTCGGTGACCAGCGTGAACGACTTGTGCGTGTTGGAATTCGACTTTGACCCAGCTGGGGATTACGTCTCATTCAACTACATCTTTGGATCAAGCGAGTACGAAGCCTGGGAAAACTCCCAGTACAACGACATTTTTGCATTCTTCTTGTCGGGGGCGGGCATCAACGGTCCTTACGACGCACCTGGGGCGTTTCCCGGACAAGCCATCAACATCGCCAGCGTTCCCGATTCAGACCCTGAATTGCCCATCACCATCAGTTCTGTCAACGGGGCCCTGAATGCGGAGTACTACATATTGAACGAAGCGCCAGATGACGTGTGCATGAACGGCTACACGACCGTGTTGACCGCGGTGTACCCCGTCATTTGTGGGGAGACCTACCACATCAAGTTGGCCATCGGCGATGGCACGGACACCATTTTGGACTCCGTGGTGATTTTGGAGGAAGGCAGCTTCGGATCGCCGATTCCGACGACGTACGAGTCGCAAGCGGCTCCGGAATGCGATCCTGATCCCAACGACGACCAAATCATTTACTGCGCCTGGGAGGACTGTGGTCCCGCCACCATCACCATCAGCCGGCCTTGCGCAGTGTCGTCGCTCTTCCCATTTCCATTTGATTTGACGGCGGCGCCAGGATCCGAAGCCACCTTGGACGAAGACTTGCTCGGGTTGCCTTCCTCGGCGGCCATTCCCGTGGGGGAATACGGCATTTCATTGACCTTCGAGGTGCCCCAAGACGACATCGACGAAGGCATAGAGACCCTGTATTTGAAAGTGACAAACGGGACGATTGAAAGCGAGATCACCATCATCATCTACGATACGCCTCCATTCGAGGCGACCATGCCTGAGCTTGTCACGGTGCCATGCGACCAATCGGAAGAGGTGTGCATCGAGTTGATTCAGGATCCAGCTTACGCCTACCCCCCTGTGGATTACTACTGGACGATCAACGGTGTGGATTTCGGTTCAGACCAATGTGTCACTTACCAATCCTTGACCAGTTCGCTGATGGAGGTGTACATGGAAGATGGGTGCGGCCGGGAGGTCTACTTGCAGGGGTTGTTTGAAGTGCCTTACGACGCCCTGGAGTTGACCATGCCCAACGACACCTTGTTGTGCAACGGCGCGGCGGCGGTCATGGAGCTCGAGATTGAGGGCGGACAACCGCCTTACCAAATTCAATGGGACGACTTCAACGACGAGGAACTGGTCCATGTGGTAGATCCCGAGGAGAGCACGGAGTTTGAAGTCGTGGTGGTCGACAATTGCGATTACTCAGAGTTTGCGTCCACCAAGGTGGACGTGCAGACGGTGAAAACCACCATCGTGCGAGAGAGCCTCGGCGACGACACCTACGCGTTTGACGTCTTGACGGATCCTTTGGAGCTCTTCGAAGGGGCGTATTTCTACGTGTGGGAGTTTGGGGATGGCAATGTGGCTTACGAGCGCGCGCCCACCCACACCTACGATGGACTGTCACAGTATGAGGCCAAAGTCTACGTCACCACCAACATCGGTTGTTCTGACGACGCTGTGATGGACATCTATGGGGACGTGCTGTTTTACATTCCCACGGCGTTCACCCCCGACAACGACGGGTTGAACGATGCCATGGAAATCACAGGACGTCAGGTGCGGTTGTTTGAGATTTGGATCTACAACCGCTGGGGCGAGGAGGTTTACCACAGCACCGACATGGACGCGGCGTGGTTGGGCGACGTGGATGGGGGCACACACTTCGCACCCAATGGGGTTTACCATTGGGTGATCAAGGCTGCCGGCTTTGACACAGACGCCCAGGAATTCCGTGGCTTTGTGCATTTAATGCGATAACACCTTAACAGTTTCTTATGACCCATTCCATTGCTGGCCGCAACCTGCGCGGCGCCTTTGTGGCAGTCACCTCCCTGTTTTTCATGTGGGGATTCATCACCGTCCTGGTGGATGCGTTGATTCCTCGCTTGAAGGACGTCTTCGAATTGACCTTTCTTCAAGCAGGGCTCGTCCAATTCGCCTGGTTCGCAGCGTACGGGTTGCTCTCCATCCCGGGCGGAAATTTGATTTCCAAGATTGGATACCAAAAGGGGATTTTGGTCGGGTTGGCCACGGCAGGCGCCGGATGTTTGTTGTTTTACCCCGCGGCGGCCACACGGCTGTACCCCTTGTTTTTGTTGGCGTTGTTTGTGGTGGCAGGCGGCATCACAGTGCTTCAGGTTGCAGCGAATCCGTACATCAGCGTGCTCGGCCCAGAGGAATCCGCGTCTGCCAGGCTCAACCTGTCCCAAGCGTTCAATTCCTTCGGCACGACCATCGCGCCTGTGGTGGCGGCAAGCTTCCTTCTGGGGGACCAAATCTTAAGCGGCGAGGCCATCGACGCCTTGGCCGACACCAAACGCCAAGCGTATTTCGCTGCGGAGGCTTTGGCTGTGCAAGTGCCATTTGTGTTGCTGGCGTTGGCTTTTTTCTTGCTGGCCGGTGTCGTGGGGGTGATCAAACTTCCCAAGATCTTGGGCAACCAAGATGAAGGCGCCAAGACAACCTACGGTCAGGTGTTCCAAAACAGAAAGTTGCGCTTCGGGGCCTTGGCGATTTTCGTATACGTCGGGGCCGAGGTGGCCTTGGGCTCGTACATGGTGAGCTATGGCCTGTCGCTGGACATTCTGGAAGAGATTCAATCGAGCGGGGTGCTCAACGCCATGGCTGGTGTGGCCGCATTGATCAAAGGGATTGACGTGTCGGGGTTGGATGCCAAAGGGGTGTTGGGCGCGTTGTTGACGTTTTACTGGGGAGGGGCCATGTTGGGTCGATTCACCGGTTCCGGACTGATGGGGTGGGTGTCTCCATCTCGTCTGTTGACGTGCGCGGGCTTGTGCGCAGTGGCGTTGATTGGCGTGTCGATCTTGTCGTCCGGGGTGCCCGCGTTGTTGTACTTGCTGGGGGTCGGCTTCTTCAACAGCATCATGTTTCCGACCATTTTCACGTTGGCCATTGAAGACCTTGGTGAAGGCAAGCCTCAAGGCTCGGGTCTGCTCTGCACCGCCATTGTAGGTGGTGCCTTCATTCCGCCTGCGGTTGGAGCCTTGGTCGACGGAGGCAGTTTCGAAGTGGCGTTTCTGTTGCCTATGATTTGTTATGCGTACATCGCGTGGTTCGCAGGTCGGTTGGTGCCCCAAGCAACTTGACGGAGAGACAGGACAACGTCAAGATTCCTTAACGACTTTGTCGAGTTTTTGAACAGAACGCAACTTTTTTGGCTCAAAAGGAGTTATCTAGCAGCATCCCATACGGGAAAAGACCTACCAAACATGGCCAGAAGAAAAAAGTCCGCCAAGGAATTGCAGCCCAACATCAAGGTTCGCTTGGACCGCCGCACCGTGATCACCGTACGCGACGAGAGCAAGTTGGCCTACTGGAAGGAGAAATTTCCAGGCCTCGAGATCTTGGAAGAGTCTTGAGTTGGGCCCGCGTTAGGGCATCAAAAAAGGCGATCCTACGGGATCGCCTTTTTTGATTGGAGTTGTCGGGGTTCAGCCTTGTGCAGCCTCTTGCTTCCAAGGGGCGAGCGCCAATTGCTCACGGCCCTTCTTGGTCAACGCATAACCATCTTTGTTTTGGATGAGCCCGTCGAGGTACAAGTTGGTGATGCGTTCGCCAATGCGGGCTTTGCCCACGTGCAAGTCGGTGTCTTCTTCGATGCGCTTCCAAAAGTTGCGTTCCAGCACGGCCAAACGGATGTGAGATTGGTTCTCAACCTTATGCATGTGAATGATGTCGAGAATCATGTGGTCGTATTTGTCCAAGGATTTCATGGGTTCAGGCGTTTGGTCGATGAGAGAATTGAACAGCAAGAAAGGACTTTTCCTCTGGAGCTGTAGAAAATCTTACGCCCTCGTTGTTCACGGGTTTTCCACGGGTTTTCTGAGATTGTGAACAACCTGTGTACAGCTTTCTCAACTCACTCATAATCAGAGAGATTTTGCAAGAAATACTTGAAGTACCTGGACATGTAATGCACGTCTCGCTCTTCGTGCTTCGAGGGTTTGAAGGGCGCATGGACGTGGAAGAACTGCCGTTTGGATTCCCACGCGCACAAGGTCACGCGCGCCCCGCATGACTTCGCCCAAGCTTGGGCCTGCCCCAATTGGGTTGGACTGCCGTCGGTCTGAAAAACAACACATTTCCCGGCAGACCACGCCTCCATGAGGACAGGCTCGTCACAATGTTGGTCGACCCGAATGGATTCTACAGGGTACAACCACTTGGCCCACGAGACTTGCCATGGGTGTGGGGCGTGCATCACCACAAGGGTGCGCCAAAACGGTTTTGGGAACCGTCCGCGCACCCGCCATCCTCGCAATTCCAGTGCGCGAAACACAAGCCATTTGGTCCACCCTGCGCGGTGACGTGGCTGAATGGCCTCTCTGGTCTTGTTTGCGGTCATGCGTTCAAGTGGTGTTCGTGGGGTGTCCACGGCCCGTTCATGGTGGGGGCGGCGTGAAGAAACAGGTTCAACTGGGTTTGAAACTGCGCCCTGGGCCATGGCACGGCACCCAGGGAGGCGAGGTGTGGATTCATGATTTGGCAATCCACAGGCCCAAACCCATTCAAGGCCAGCCAGCGCACCAATTGAATGAATGCCACTTTGCTCGCGTTGGATTGGGTTGAAAACATGCTCTCGCCAAAAAACATCCGTCCCAAGGAAACCCCATAAAGGCCGCCCACCAGCTCGTCGTCTCGCCATGCTTCCACCGAGTGTGCGACCCCGAGTTTGTGCAGCTCCGCGTACGCCTCCACGATGTCGTCGGTGATCCAAGTGCCTTCGCCGTCACGTGGGGCCTTCTGGCATTGCCTCACCACATCGTCAAAGCAACGGTCCATGGTGATGTAGAAGGGCCGGCGGTTGAGGACGTTTCGCATGCTTTTGGTCACCTTCAAGCCCTGGGCAGGCAACACCGCACGCTCGGGTGGGGCCCACCACATGATAGGCTCGTCTTCCATGAACCACGGAAAGGTGCCGTGTTCGTAGGCCGCCATCAAACGTGCAGGGGAAAGATCCCCTCCAACCGCAAGCAATCCGTATTCGCCTGCGGCGGACACGGGAGGGAAGTGGAGGTCTGCCTCGAGCAGGTGAATCTTCATGCGGTAAAGAAACGGCCTTCATCCGTGCGTTCCTTTGCATCATGTCTCGGGATTTTGAACGACCGGTAGGGGCCATCACCGAGCTTCTTCGTAGCCACATGGCCTCCCACGGGTTGCCCGGGTGGTCGGCCCAGAAATTGGCGTGTCCTCCAGGGCGGCCCAAGGAGGGGATGACGGAAGACCGCGCAGAACGGCGTGCCGGGGTGGTGGCCTTGTTGTGTCCCAATGCCGAAGGCCAGTGGTCCTTGGTGTTCATGCGCCGCACCCAAGACGGCTCACCCCACAGCGGCCAACTTTCGTTCCCTGGCGGGGCAGAAGAGACTGTGGATAAGGGAGATTTGATTCGAACGGCCTTCCGAGAATGTGAGGAGGAGGTGGGGGTGGCCTTGAACGAGTCCCACTTGGTGGGAGCCATGACCCCGTTGTACATCCCTCCAAGTTCGTTCTGGGTGCAACCTGTGTTGGCGGTGGCGGACGAGTTGCCTCAGTTTGTCAAAGAGCCGACCGAGGTGGCCGACATTTTGGTCACGCCCCTGTCGGGGCTTCCTGCTCCCGGAGAAACCTGGCCCACAAAGCGCTTTGAAGCCCGAAGCGACACGTTCGTGTCACCGGGTTGGGACGTTGGGGGGACTGTCCTTTGGGGCGCCACCGCCATGATGGCGGCGGAGGTGGTGAGCCTTTGCGATGAAGCGGGTTTTCCCCCTTCCTTTGCAACCTGAATTTTTCAGACATGAGCAAGCACATTTTGGGGTTGACCAGCAAGGAGGAAGGGGTGGTGTCCAAAGCCCTGAAGACCATCCATGACAAAGGGACCCAAGCGTCCATTCGTCCCTTGCTTGAGGCTTTTGCGGCGCGCAAGGACGACGACTTGCGTGAAGAAATGCTGGGCATGCTGTCCTCCATGAAGCTGTCGGCGGCAGAAGACATCTTCTTGGAGGCCCTCACCGACCCCAAGCTGGCGCATGTGGCTGGAGACATCCTTCAATGCCTTTGGAGCTGCGGATTCATGTGTGACGGCCGACTGGCGTTGGTGGTGGAAGTGGCCTGTCAAGGGGATTTCAAGCAAGCCATGGAAGGCGCCACGCTGTTGGAGCAAGTGGAAACCGTGCAGGACGAGAAGGATCTGCTCGAGGCCCAGGTGATCGTGGGCGAAGCCATGGGAGACGCCTCCAAGACGGGCATTGCCCCGTTTTTGGAAGGCATGAAGGCCCACTTGGCCATGCTTCAGGACACGTTGATGTGAGGCTCAGCGCCGTTCGGATGCGCCGCTTGCAACCCGTCGCTTTTCAATCCGTTCCAATGGGCCTGGGCACGTGCCCAAGTGACAACTTTTGCAGGCGTCCACCAATTGGTTGAACGCTTCCGCACTTGGCGACGTGTTGAATTGGGTGATGGCCTGGCGGTACAGAGGAGCGTGGACCTCAAAATGGCCGTTGACCATGGCCTCGTCGGTGGGGTGACGGTCCATCAAGTTGTGCATATCCAAGGACTGTCCTTCCCAGGAAAACCCTTTTGCGTCTATGTTCTTTTGGATGCGTGTCAGTTGGTCGTCCATGGCGACCATGGTGCCCGCCAATTCAGACAGGCCGTTGGGCTGACTTGGGGCCAACCGAGGTTGCAAGGTCGACGGTGCAGGTTCGGAGGCACATCCGAACGCCAGGATCAAGCCCACGCAGCAGGAGAACATCACCAAGGATTTCATGTTAGCCCTCAATCATGACGCCGGTCGCGGTGAACGCCAGGCGCAATTCCGGTTCTGTGATGGCGTCGATTTCCGCCTGGCTCTTGCCAGCGTCTTCGGCGTAGTGCTTCAACATGGGCACAGTGAGGGTGTCGTAAAACGCTTCACCTTGGACCACGGTCCGTTTGCCCTCTGCGCCTTCGGTGGGCACAAAGAAGCTGTAGTCCAGGAACCGGACAAACACCGTGTCGCTCCCCGAGGCCACGTCCATCCAGCATCCTTTCTTGGCGCAGGTGGCGGTCACTTCGCCCTCGAACGTCAAGGACGCCCGTCCGTCTTTTGTGAGGGCTTCACGAACGCCTTGGGCTTGGAGGGCACCGTCGGTCTCGATGACCGATCCGTAAAATGTTTGAGGCACGCCTGCAACGTCGGTTTGGCCTGCAGGCGGGGGCGGAGCGCAACCCGCGGCAAGGGAAACAATGGCAAGGACAGCGAAGAAGCGAACAGAATTCATGGTCAAGGGTTCAGAAGGATTGTGACATCAATGGGTGCGGGTCATGTGCGCCTGGGTTAGCAGCAGGAAGTCGGCCCTGTTCAAGGCTGTGCTGTCCGGGGTCCACACGTCGACCTGGGTGTCGCCATGGATGGTGAGAACGTTCAAGTCGGGATGGACCTGGCGGAGGTACCAGACGATGCCTTCCCAATCTTGGCTGTGGTAAGACCCGTTGACATGCAGGAAAGGCTGTTCTTCAGAGCGGGTCTGCAGAATCCAGTGCGCCATGGTGGCGTCTTTGATGGCCTGTGCCATGGGCAGGGTTTCCCCACCGTGTCCTCCGGCCATGGTCAACATCGCGTCGTACCCGGGCAGCGTGGGGTCGTAGGCCACGGGCAACGATGGCAGGTAGGCCTGGGCATCCGCCGACAAGTCTCCCAGACCGCCGAGGCCGTGCTTGTAGACCCACGAGGCATACCGCCGAGGCACGTTGGTGGCGGTCATGGTCAGCCCATGTTCTTTGGCCAAGTCCAAAAGAGGCTGGTAGTCGGTGGCGTGATTGGGCCAAAGGTTGGCCGCCGCCTCGAGCTTGTCCAGGTTGACGACTCCTGCGAGGTATTCATTCACCACGAGCTGGTCGTCCGCTTCCAACATCTCGGCCCCCAAGCTGGGGTGTGCCCCTCGGGCCAACAAGCTGCGAACGAGTTCCTGCTGCAACCAGTGCATGACGGCGTCATCGTGCAATTCTCCGAAGCACACCACATCGGCCTCTGAAGCTTCGGTCACCAAATCGGCCCAAGTGGCCGGAGTGCCGTCGCCATGATACAAGGCGTAGGCTGCAGGGTTGTCCCTCATGGACTTGGCCTGGGCTTTGGTCTGGCACCATGCCATGCCATAGGACAGGACCCAAAAGAGGAGAAGCAAGAAGAGATGTTTCATGGGTGTTTCAGTCATGTTTGCATGACCCCAGGACGGAATGCAGCATCGGCCGGCGCGTGGTTCGCAGCTTCAATGCCCATTGAAATCCAAGACCGCGTGTGGTCAGGGTCGATGATGGCGTCCACCCACAGGCGTGCTGCGGCGTGGACGGGTTCAGTTTGCTCGTCGTAGCGGTTGGTGATGGTGTCGAGAAGGGCTTGCTCCTCCGCTTCAGAGGGGGCTTGACCTTGTTTCTTCAACGAGGCCTTTTCGATTTGCAACAGAACCTTGGCCGCTTGGGTGCCGCCCATTACCGCCATGCGCGCGGTGGGCCAAGCGACGATGAGCCTAGGGTCGTAGGCTTTGCCGCACATGGCGTAATTGCCCGCGCCGTAGCTGTTGCCCACCACGACGGTGAACTTGGGCACCACGCTGTTGGCGACCGCGTTGACCATTTTGGCGCCGTCTTTGATGATGCCGCCGTGTTCCGATTTGGACCCAACCATGAAGCCCGTGACATCTTGCAAAAACACCAATGGCACGTTTCGTTGGTTGCATGTCATGATGAAGCGGGCGGCCTTGTCGGCGCTGTCGGAGTAGATCACCCCGCCAAACTTAAGCCCGTCCTTCTTGCTTTTCACCACGGTGCGCTGGTTGGCCACGATGCCCACGCTCCAGCCATCGATGCGTGCGTATCCGCACACCAGGGTTTTGCCGTACCCTGATTTGTACTCTGTGAAACTGTCTTGATCCACGAGCGCTTCGAGAAGGTCACGCGTGTCATAAGCCTCCGTCCGGGAGTCGGGCACGACCCCGCAAATGGACTGGGAAGCAGGCAACAAGGCTGGGTCTCGTTGAAACCCAGCCTTGGGACCCAGGTCGCCCCAGTGCGAGGCGAGCTTGCGGATGTGTGCCAGCGCTTCTTCTTCGTTGGCGCACCTGTAATCGGTCACGCCAGAAATCTCGTCGTGAGTTTGGGCCCCGCCGAGGGTTTCGTTGTCGATGTCTTCACCGATGGCGGCCTTCACGAGGTAACTCCCCGCCAGGAAAATGGAGCCGGTGCCTTCCACGATGATGCTTTCGTCGCTCATGATGGGGAGGTAGGCCCCTCCGGCCACACAGCTGCCCATCACGGCGGCAATTTGTGGGATGCCCGCAGACGACAGTTTGGCGTTGTTTCTGAACATCCGCCCAAAGTGCTCTTTGTCCGGGAAGATTTCGTCTTGCATGGGCAAGTACACCCCGGCGCTGTCCACCAAGTAGATGATCGGCAACCGGTTCTCCAGGGCGATTTCCTGGGCACGAAGGTTCTTTTTTCCTGTGATGGGGAACCACGCGCCGGCCTTGACCGTGGCGTCGTTGGCCACGACCAGGCACAGTTTGCCGTGGATGCGTCCGAGCTCCACCACCACACCGCCTGAAGGGCATCCACCTTCCTCCTCGTACATCCCATGGCCTGCCAGCGCGCCAATCTCCAGGCGCTCGCAACCGGGGTCAAACAGCTTGTTGAGCCGCTCACGCGCCGTCCATTTTCCCTTGGCGTGCTCTTTGTCGATGCGGACTTGCCCACCGCCTAGGCGAACACGGGCCAGCAACCGCCCCAAGTCGGCCACGCGCATTCGCATTCGGTCTTCGTTGAGGCTCCGCGCCAAGTCGTTTTCGGATGCCATGACTCGAAGGTACTTCAAGGCTCCTACCTTTGGTCTTGTGAGAAGGCAAACCTTGATGGCCCTGACGTGGGGCGCCGCTCTGATTTGTTTGGGTGTTTTGGGGTGCCAAACCTCGGCCTCCACAACGCCCCGCAGCGCTTGGGTAACCCTCGATTCCCCCCAACACGCCGAAGGTCATTCCTGGCACGTGAATGACGCAGGGCAAGTGACCTTGGTGTTGTCCAACCCGCGTTCTGGACAGGCCCTGGGTGCAGTGGTGCACGGGCAGTGGAGGGGTGGAATTCTGGACATACCCTGCGTGGAGCTGGCCCCTGATCCGGAGGTGGTCACCTCCAGCACAACCCATGCCCACCTGCTTCATGCTGGCGCGGGCCTGGGCCGTTGGGCCGGATGCAATTCCCTGAATTACCTCGCAGAAGGCCCTGTACTTCATCACGCAAGGCAACACGGGGTGGTGGATGTGGCTGGCGACGGTGGATGGAACGTGGAGCGCATGGAGGCGCTGTCTCCAGGATTGGTGTTGGGCAGTCCAGCTTACGATTTGTCCACCCGCGGCTGGCCCATGGTTCCCATCACGGAGTACCTTGAGGCCCACCCGTTGGGACGTGCGGAGTGGATGGTTCCGCTGGCTTGGATGATGGGAGATTCGTTGGCCGGGGCTCAGGCATTCGCTGACATCCGAGACCGGTACGAGGCCCTCAAGGGTCAGGGCATGACGGGTGCGCAAGTGCCCATAGTCCTCATGGGCAGTGTGGCAGATGGGGTTTGGCATGCCCCAGGCCAAAACACCTTCGTCTCCCGTTGGGTCGAAGACGCAGGGGGGCAATATGCCCTGACTGAAGAGGACCACGACAGCAACGTGGCACTCGGGTTGGAACAAGTCTTGGAGCACGCCGCACAGTGCGACCTGTGGATGATGGTGGTTCAAGATCCCGATTCGTTCACCGTGTCGGACTTGCTGGCCCAAGATCCCAAGCACCGCGCACTGTTGGAGGCGACGGACGAGGTTTGGGTGTGCAACACCGCCAAGCACGACTACTTCGGGGCGTTGGTGGTGCAACCTGATTTCATCCTTGAAGATCTTCAGTCAGCCATGCAATTGGGCCTGGTGGGACCACATGGCACCTTCAAACCTCTGTCATCGCCATGAACCTTCGTTCCCCCGTGGCCATGATGTGTGCTTGCGCCATGTTGGTGTGCTTGGCCTTTCTTCACCTGAGGTGGGGAGAGGTGCCGATGGACAAGTTCGACTGGTGGGATGCGGTTTGGGGGACTGGTGAACCGTCGTCTATCCACACCACCATCCTGTGGGAGGTGCGCATGCCTCGGACTTTCACGGCCATGGCGGCAGGGGTGTTGCTGGGGTGGCTTGGCATGTTGCTCCAAACGTGGTTTAGGAATCCCCTTGCTGGACCAGGGGTGCTCGGCATCACATCTGGCGGGTCGTTGGGGGTGGCGCTGGCGGTGCTTGCAGGTCTGACCGTGCCGACTTGGGTCGCTGCCTCTGCAGGGTGTTTGGTGGTGCTGGTTTTGATTGCCGCCGCGTCCAAGCGGTTTGTGTCCCCGGTGACCACGTTGGTCTTCGGGTTGATGGTGAGCTATGCCGTGGGCTCGGCAGTGACGTTGCTGCAAGCTTCGGCGTCTGTTGAATCTTTGCAATCCTTCATTTTCTGGGGCATGGGCACGTTTGGCAAATCCAACATGTGGCAGGCTGGATCGCTCGGCGCCCTTGTGCTTGTGTGTGCCATCTGGATTGTGCGCCGTTCTGGCTGGTTGGACACGTGGACGCTCGGGGAAGACATGGCCCAAACCATGGGCGTTACACCCGCTCAATTTCAAGGCGAACTGCTTCTGTTGTCTGGGGTTGTGGTGGGGTGGGTCACCTCGTTGTGTGGCCCCCTCGCGTTCCTCGGATTGGCGACCCCCCACGTGCACAAGTTTTTCAGCAAAGCCAGAAGCCACCGCGCCATGATGGGGGGCGTGGCCATGTGGGGGGCGGTCCTTGCCCTGTTGTCAGACGGTGTGGTGCGTGTCACCGACGCGGGAGGCTCCCATTGGCCCCTCAACGCTGTGTTGGCCTTGTTTGGGGCGCCCGTGGTTGTGGCTGTGTTATGGAAGCGAACCCACGACTGGTCATGAATTTGAAGGCGTCGAATTTGGTGGTGGGGCACAGCCCGGAACGAGTGTTGCTTGGTCCACTAGACCATGCCTGGAAGGCAGGCGGAATGCACCTGGTGTTGGGTGGCAATGGCTCTGGGAAATCCACCTTGTTGCGCACGCTGGTGCAAGCCCATCCCGCCTTGTCGGGAGAGGTCTCGATGTCCGATGGCAAGCAAAAGCTCCGACCAAAGGAGAGAGCCACGTGGACCAAGGCGATCGCCTTCGTATCGTCGCGCCCGCCTCAGCAAGTCGGTTTGACGGTGAAGGAGGTTTGGGCGTTGTCAGGAAATCCGTCGGAAGTCGAGGACTGGCATCCCGACCTCATGGGGTTGGCTGCGTTCAGGTTGTCCGAATTGAGCGACGGGCAAGCCCAACAGGTGATGGTCGCCCGCGCCATGTTGCAGTCGAACCGGTGGTTGGTGTTGGACGAGCCGACGGCGTTCCTGGATGTGCAGGCCCAACGTCGGCTTTGGAGCATGCTGGACGGTCATGTGGCCCGCGGAGGGGGGGTGTTGATGGCCACCCACGATTTGTGGGGTGTGGAGCGCTGGTCGGAAGCCCAGTTTGAGGCCACGTTGGCCTTGAGTTCCCTGACCATGATTCGACGAGGGAACCTGCGCGCATTGCCGTTGAATTCCTCGAAGGAAGACCTTTCGGAATTGTTGGCCTGAGGGGTGAACAAACCGGTCTGAACGCGGGTACTTTTGCACATGCTTGAACGCCTTCTCATCGGCCTCACTTTCGTGGCGGGTTTTTTCTTCGTGATTGAGTTCCTCACGTACCGTGCCCTTTGGAAGGCGCACAAGGCCAAAACGTGGTGGAAGACTGCTCGGATAGGTTGGTGGGGCGTCCACGTGGTCGTTTGGGTGGCGTTTTTGGCGGCCTTTTTCATGTGGCCAAAGTGGCGTGGCACGCATCCGGTGCTGTTGAAGACGATCTTGGGGGGCACCTTCGCTTTGACCATTCCCAAGTTTTTCGTCGTGGCCATCCAGTTGGTCGACGAGTTGCGTGCGGCGGGGGTGTGGGCCTGGCTCAAGGTGAGCGACAAGCCCACCGCGGGTGCCATGGCTCGGGGGTCGTTTTTGAATGTCCTCGCCCAGGGCGTGGGCGCCGTGGCGTTCATGGGCATGGGCTACGGCATCACCAAGGGGAAGTACGCGTACAAGGTCCGGGACATCAAGGTGTCGCACCCCAACGTGCCTGAAGCGTTTGATGGCTTGAGGTTGGTTCAATTGAGCGACGCGCACCTCGGGTCGTTTGACGGCACCCCGGAACCGGTGCTGGCCGCCTTGACCAAAGTGCAGTCCCTGCAGCCCGACGCCGTGTTGTTCACAGGAGACCTGGTGAACGAGTTGGCCGACGAGGCCACCCCGTGGGTCGATGCGTTCGCTCAAATCACGGCGCCTTTGGGAAAATTCAGCGTCATGGGCAACCACGACTACGCCGACTACGGACCGTTCACTGACGAGCAACGTGAGGCAAGCATCGCCCAATTGAAGCAACTCCAGCGCGACATGGGCTTCACCATGCTGGACAACGACCACGTGGTGTGGACGAAAGAAGGCGAGTCCATGGTGTTGGCTGGCGTGGAAAATTGGGGCAAGGGCTTCCGCAAAAGCGGCGATTTGGCCAAAGCGTTGGAAAACAGCGGTGCCGACACGCGGTTCACGGTACTGATGAGTCACGATCCGACCCACTACGAGTTGGGCATCATGGAAGACCGCGCCCCAGTTGAGCTGACCCTAAGCGGACACACCCACGGGATGCAAATGGGCATTGAAATTCCATGGCTTGGCATCAAGTGGTCGCCTTCGTCGATTTCCTACAAGCGCTGGGGCGGACTGTACCTGGAGGGAAGCCAGTACCTGCACGTCAACCGGGGCTTCGGGGTGCTGGGCTTTCCTGGTCGGGTCGGGATGCCGCCCGAAATCACGTTGCTCACCTTGGTTCGAGGCGAAGCCAAGGCCTAACTTCGTGCGAGGCTGTTCGGCCCCTTCATTTCTGCAATCTCATCCTACCCATGTCTGACGACAAAAAAGTCATTTTCAGCATGGTGCGGGTCAACAAGACGACCCCCACCGGCAAGCACATCTTGAAAGACATTTACCTGTCTTTCTTCTACGGCGCCAAGATTGGCATCATCGGAAACAACGGGGCGGGAAAGTCCACGGTGATGAAGATCATCGCCGGATTGGACGACGCTTACCAAGGAGAGGTGGTATGGTCGGACGGATACACGGTGGGCTACCTGTCTCAGGAGCCTGAGTTGGACGAGTCCAAGACCGTGCGTGAGGTGGTCGAGGAGGGCACCCAAGACATTGTGGACGTCCTGAAGGAATATGAGGAGATCAACATGAAGTTCATGGACGAAGAAATCCTGAACGACCCAGATAAAATGCAGAAGCTGATGGACCGTCAAGCGGCGGTTCAGGACAAAATTGACGCTTTGGATGCCTGGGAGCTCGACACCAAGTTGAGCATCGCCATGGACGCCTTGCGCTGTCCGCCAGACGACCAGAAGATTGCAGAACTCAGCGGAGGGGAGCGACGTCGTGTGGCCTTGTGCCGGTTGTTGTTGCAGCAGCCTGACGTGCTCCTCCTCGACGAGCCGACCAACCACCTTGACGCTGAATCCATTGATTGGTTGGAGCAGCACTTGGAGCAGTACAAGGGCACGGTGCTGTGTGTGACGCACGACCGCTACTTCTTGGACAACGTGGCCGGATGGATCCTGGAATTGGACCGCGGAGAGGGCATTCCTTACGAGGGCAACTACGCGTCTTGGTTGGAGCAAAAGAGCAAGCGTTTGGCCCAAGAGGAAAAGCACGAGAGCAAGCGAAGAAAGGAGCTCGACCGCGAGTTGGATTGGATCCGCCAAAGCCCCAAGGGAAGGCGCGCGAAGAATAAGGCGCGGATCAACAACTACGAGAGTATGTTGGCTGAGGGCACGAAGGAGAAGGATGCCCGACTCAACATTCCCATCCCCAACGGCCCACGTCTCGGCAACAAGGTGATTGAAGCAAACGGTCTGACCAAAGCGTTTGGGGACAGGCTCCTTGTGGAAGGGCTGAGTTTCCAATTGCCTCCAGCGGGAATCGTAGGCATCATTGGCCCCAATGGGGCAGGAAAGACCACCTTGTTCCGCATGATGATGGGGGAGGAGACGCCAGATGGCGGCGTCATCGACATGGGGGAGACCGTGAAGATTGGCTATGTCGACCAGCGTCACCAAGACATCGACCCCAACAAAACCGTGTGGGAGGTCGTGTCAGGGGGCAACGAGCAAATTGAAATCGGTGGCCAGCTCTTCAACAGCCGGGCTTACGTGAGCAAATTCAACTTCAATGGCTCGGACCAGCAGAAGAAATGTGGGGTGTTGTCTGGCGGGGAACGCAACCGCTTGCACCTTGCCATGACCCTGAAGACCGAGGCCAACTTGCTCTTGCTTGACGAGCCGACCAATGACATCGACGTGAACACCCTGCGTGCGTTGGAAGAAGGCATTGAAGGCTTCGCAGGTTGCGCCGTGGTCATCAGCCACGACCGTTACTTCTTGGACCGCATCTGCACGCACATTTTGGCTTTCGAAGGTGACAGCCAGGCATATTGGTTTGAGGGAACCTACAGCGAGTACGAAGAGAACCGCAAGAAGCGCCTCGGCGACGAAGGTCCCAAGCGCATCAAGTACCGCAAACTCGTGCGGGGATGACAACCCGTCGGCCGTACGTCGGGCGCTTTGCGCCATCACCGACGGGGCGGTTGCATATAGGTTCCATGGTGGCGGCGCTGGCCAGTTGGCTGGACGCCAGGTCCCAGGGTGGGACGTGGTTGCTACGAATGGAAGACCTGGATCCACCCAGGGAAATGCCCGGCGCCGCGGACGACATCCTTCGCACACTGGAGGCGTTCGGCTTGACGTGGGATGGTGAAGTGATTTACCAAAGCCACAGGCACGCATTGTACGCCGAAGCCTTGGACGCGCTGAAGCGCGAGGGGCATGCATTTGGTTGCATCTGCACCCGCAAAGATTTGGCCTCCACCTCTGTGAATGGCCTGTACCCAGGGACGTGCAAAGCGGGTTTGCCTCAAGGCGAGTCGCCACGGTCCTGGAGGTTCGACATGCCGTTGGAGGCGCAGAGCTGGTTGGACCATGGACGAGGGCCTTCGACCGTGGCTGGCGAGGAGTTGGGTGATTTTGTCCTCAAACGTGCAGACGGCCATTGGGCGTACCATTTGGCAGTGGTGGTCGACGATGCCGCCCAAGATGTCACACATGTGGTTCGAGGTGCAGACCTTTGGACGTCGACGGCTGCGCACATGGCGTTGCAACACGCGCTGAATTTGCGGACGCCAGAGTATGTTCATGTTCCTTTGGTCACCAACGACCTGGGCCAAAAACTGTCCAAACAGACCCATGCCCGACCGGTGTTGCCGAGCGACGCGGCCCACGTGTTGGTCATGGCACTGCGCGCCCTCGGACAGTCCGTTCCGGATTTGGACGAGCCTCAGGCCATGTTGCAGGAAGCCGTGGCGTCCTGGGATGTGTCGAAACTTAGAGGGGAATCAGGTCAGTTGACCTCTTGATTCTGGGCAGTGGCCTCGGCCATGTTGTCTTCGGCCTTGTCGCTCCGGGGATGGAATTTGGTCACCTGGTCTTTGAGGAACCTGCTGTCCAGGTGAGTGTAAATCTCTGTGGTGCTGATTTGGGCGTGCCCTAGCATTTCTTGCACAGCACGGAGGTCTGCCCCTGACTCGATCAGGTGGGTGGCGAAGCTGTGTCGGAAGGTGTGCGGGCTCACGTTCTTGCGGATGCCTGCGGAAATGACGCTACGCTTGAGCATCGTGAACGCCATTTGACGCGTCATGCCGCGCCCTTGGCGACCCAGGAACAAGGTGTCTTCATGCCCTTTCAAAGGGATGACATCTGCCCGATAATGACTCAAGTAGTCGTCGATGGCATCGCACGCCTGCTGCCCAATGGGGATGACGCGCTCTTTGTTGCCTTTGCCGACCACTTTGACCACACCGTCAATGAGGTCTACCCGAGACATTTTCAATTCAATCAATTCAGACACCCGGAGTCCGCAGGAATACAACACCTCGAGCATGGCCTTGTTGCGCACGCCTTCCCGACGGCTCATGCTCACGGCGCCAATAATGCTTTCAATCTCCTCCACAGAGAGCACATCAGGGAGCTTGCGCTCCGGCTTGGGTGCCTGGATGAGCTGAACGGGGTCTGAGTCCATCACCCCTTCAATGCGCAGGTACTTGCAGAAGCTGCGCACCCCACTGAGCATGCGAGCTTGGCTGTTTCGTGCAAGCCCTTTGTCGTAGAGGTGGCCCAAGAAGCGCTCCACGTGGGGAAGCTCGATGTCCGTGGGGCGCTTGACATTTTCTTCGTTTGTTGCGAAATCCCGGAACTGATGAATGTCGCGCGTGTATGCCAACACCGAGTTTTTACTCAATCCGCGCTCGAGCACGAGATAGTCTTTGTAGCCTTGGACGGAGGAATTCCAGTCTGTCGTTTTGGTCGCCATGGTGTTCAAGGAATCCAGGTTTGGTTAGAGAGGAGGAGGGCTTCTTGCACAGGGATGCGTTGTCCCTCCAATTGCGCTGTCACAAACGCGTCTTGCGCCTGGGTGGTGGCCCAAATGTGGTTCCTTGAGGAACGCGCCTGGGCGTAGGAGTCGTGGCTGTCGGTCACGTATTTGTGCCATCCGTCCAGCCGCTCCATGTGCAGCGGTTTGGTGTAACCAAGGAAGTCCACGAGTTCTTCGTGGGTCAAATCACGGTGGTTGGCCAACAACTGAACGGCGAACTCCAGACCTGACGAGGTCTGGGGGCGCGCCGATGGGGTTGGGGCTTCCGGTGCAGCAGGGGCTGCCGCCATCTTGCTTGCCGTAATCTGCGGGGATTCCATGATTTCATTGCGCTCCGTAGGTGGAACATTCCATTCAACTCCCGCAATATGGTAAGTATTTGAGCCCATTCCAAATGCCACCTCCGCCATTCCGTCAAAAGTCAAGCTGCGGATATCCACATTGTCTGGGCAACGCAGGCTGTACCTGGGATTCAAAACCCGAGAAACCGGAACTTCAAACCACAGAAAAATCAATTCAGTGGCGGTTTGTCGAGACGAACTGCCGTCTGCATCCAGAACGGTGCAAGTGCATCCCTCGGGGATGAACTCGCGCCATTTCACAAACGATCCTTGTGGCACTGCCGGCATGTGCAAAAACACCGTGGCAGTGCCGTTGGCTGCAGATGTGGCTTGGCGAGATCCGTGTGGATCGGACGCGACTGAGGAAAAAGGAGAGGGGAAGTCTGACAGGATCACGGAGCCCAGGTTCCAAGACTGTCTTGCTGTGGAGGCCACTTGTTCCCATGCCAATTCGACTGATGGTATCGTTCCAGGTTCACAAGCTTCCCACGTCAAATCGAAATCTAGCGTCATGGGAGGCACGACGTCGTTCCACATCCAATTCCACGTGTTGTGGCGTTTCCATTGGTCTGATGGCTTGGCCGACGCCCGACTGGACACCGCAAGGCCACGAAGATGACTTGGTGCGATGAGGGACAACTTGGCCACATCCACACCGCGTGCCCCACCCACCAGGTCGAGGTGAACCGTGCACGAGTGTTTGGAAGTGTGGACCACAGACCATTCTGCCACGGGGTTGCCAGTGTGAAACAGGGCGTGGACAAACATAAAGAGGGGCAAGAGGACTGGCGCCAGCATGGTTGCAAGGTCGAACGCATTTCCGAAGCCCTCATGGCTTCGGAGGATTCAGTATCCCCAGGCGCTCGTGGGAAAATCCGAAAAAGAAAAATCCCGCTCCGACGTTTCGGAGCGGGACCAACTTAACCAAATTATCACTTGATGCTTAGCTTGCGCTAAACTCACTTTAACATCTGCAATATAATCGAGCCAGGCTTCATAAGCGCCCGTAAGAAGGCTTTTTTTCAATTCTTGGATTCTGTGACAAGGCCACGACAATTTCACGGCTCAGAACAGAGTTGTCTGTTTGAGCGAAGTGGACTACATTTGCACCCCCAATTACGCGACATGAAAGACGGCATCCACCCAGACAACTACCGCATGGTGGTCTTCAAGGACATGAGCAACGATTATGCATTCGTGAGCAAGTCCGCGGCTGAAACCAAAGAAACCATCCAGTGGGAAGACGGCAACGAATACCCCCTGGTGAAGATTGAGGTTAGCCACAAGAGCCACCCTTTCTACACAGGCAAGGCTCAGTTTGTGGACACGGCTGGCCGAATCGACAAATTCCGTCAGAAATATGCCAAGTTCAACAAAGGCGACAAGGCCGAGGGCTGAAACTCCATCTGGACCACAAAAAGCTTGCCCACTCGGCAGGCTTTTTTGTTGCCCGATTGTGCAGGTTGGCGAAGTCAGTCCACACTCAGAGGCAAGACCTCCAAAATCGAGAGTCCATAGCCAACGTCACCCAAGGCGTGAGATGAGTTGCTGAGCAGCGTCATGTTTTGGACCCCAACTTTCCGAAGAATTTGCGCACCGATTCCGCGGTCCTTGGAGTCAAGTTTGTTGAAGTACTGCTGGCCGTCGTGTTGGTTGGTCTTGGCGTATGCTGCCAATTCGGCGGCCATGCCGTCGTTGGGCAAGCTCTTGTTGAGGTAAACGACCACCCCTTTGCCGACGTGTTCCATGTGCTTCATTGCAGCATGGAGCAGGGGACCTTTGCCAAAGTCGTTCACCTGGAAAATGTCACCGACCATCGTGGAGGCGTGCACCCTGACGGGCACAGGTTCACCTTCTGTCCACGAGCCCTTCACCAGGGCAATGTGGTCCACGTCGTTGGTGGTTTGGTTGAAGCTGATGGCTTGAAAGTTGCCGAAGCTGGTGTTCAAGGTCACCTCGCCCGTTGGTTCCACCAGGCTTTCATGTTCCAAGCGGTGGGCAATCAAATCGGAGATGGACACCAACTTCATGTTGTGCTCTTTAGCCAGTTCAATCAGTTCGGGCAAGCGCGCCATAGAGCCATCCTCGTTCATGATCTCCACAATCACGCCGGCAGGCTCAAATCCCGCCAGACGCGAGAAATCGACCGCCGCTTCGGTGTGGCCTGGGCGGCGCAACACGCCGCCGGCTTTGGCCCGCAAGGGGAAGATGTGTCCAGGTCGGCCCAATTCCTCGGGCCGCGTAAGCGGGTTGATCAGGGCTTGGATTGTTTTGGCACGGTCGCTGGCTGAAATGCCAGTGGTGCAACCATGGCCAATCAGATCCACAGACACGGTGAAGGGTGTCTCGAAGGTTGCGTTGTTGCGTTCGACCATCAAGTGCAGGTCCAATTCGTCGCAACGGGCCTCGAGGAGGGGCGCGCAAATGAGGCCTCGACCATGGGTGGCCATGAAATTGACCACATCTGGCGTGGCATGCCTGGCAGCGATCAAAAAGTCCCCTTCATTCTCTCGGTCCTCGTCGTCGACCACGATGATGATTTCACCTTGACGAATGGCTTCAATGGCTGCCGGAATGCTGTGGAGTTCGGACATGCCTCAAAGGTACTCGTCCTGGTGCCTGTGCTGCGCCCCAAACCTATCTTTGTAACATCATGATTCGAGCCATCGTTGCCTACGGCGACCCAGTTCTTAAAAGGGAAGCCCACGAAGTGCAGGAAAACCACCCCGACCTGGGTCAGTTGATTGAAGACATGTGGGAGACTATGTACGAGGCGGATGGCGTGGGACTCGCGGCGCCGCAAATCGGGTTGTCTCTCCGGTTGTTCGTGGCCGACGGGTCGCCATTCGGAGAAGGGGATGGGGGCGATCCTGGTTGCGTGGGGTTCAAGCGGGTGATGATCAACCCCGTGTTGTTCGACTTGTCGGAAGAAACGTCGTCGATGGACGAAGGCTGTTTGTCCATTCCTGGCGTCCGCGAGCCAGTCTCGAGGCCCGAGCGTGTAGGTGTGGAGTATTTCGACCAGGACTGGAACTTGGTGGAGGAGCACCTGGAAGGGCTCGCGGCGCGCATCGTCCAACATGAAAACGACCACCTTGACGGCACCATGATCCCTGACCACATCCCAGCCGCCAAGCGGATGCTGCTGCATGGCAAGCTCCGCGACATCGGGTTGGGCAAGGTGCCGGTGGACTACAAGATGAAGTTTCCCAAAACCCGTCGGCGTTGAACCGTTGTCTCGTCGTTTTCTTGGCGGCCTCTGCACTCTTCGTGGGATGTGAAGGAGGCCAAGTTGAGCCTGCATTGTTGAAGGACATTCGAGCGCTTGAACAGCGAGCGTTTGACGGCGAGGACATGGTGGCGGACGTGCGAAGAGCACTCCTCGTGTCGTACGGCGATTTCGCCCGGCTGCATGCTGACCATGCGTTTGCACCAGAGGCGCTCTTCCGTAGGGCCGATTTGCTCGTGTCGGCAGGCAAGTTTGAGCAAGCTGTGCTGCAATACCAGGATTTGCACGACGGGTACGCCAAGTTTGACAAGCGTCCTGATTGTGCGTTGTTGATGGCCTTCGTGTACGACGTTCATTTGAAAGACAAACCGCTGGCACGTCGCGCGTACCTCCGGACGGCGGCCATCCACCCTGGCACACCGCAAGCTGAAACGGCGCTTCAAAGCGTGGCGTGGATGGATGGACAGGGGACGCTTCCCGCGGAGATGCTGCCCTGAAGGGTTAGGATGGCGTGAATCTGACAAGTATTTTCGCGCCGAAACACAACAACGATCATGTCTCAATTTCCAGCCGGTGTCTTGACAGGCACCCAAGTGTCCGACGTTTGGACACACGCGAAAGCACATCGCTACGCCCTCCCCGCTGTCAATGTCATTGGAAGCAACAGCATCAATTCGGTGCTTGAAACCGCCAAGGCGGTGGACGCCCCGGTGATCATCCAGTTTTCCAACGGAGGCGCCAAGTTCAACGCGGGCAAGTCCCTGACCTTGGACAACCAACAATCCGCGGTCTTAGGTGCCGTTGCCGGCGCGCATCACGTGCACACGATGGCTGAAGCGTATGGCGTGAGCGTGATTCTGCACACCGACCACTGCGCGCGCAATTTGTTGCCATGGGTGGACGGATTGTTGAACGCTGGGGAAGCGCATTACGCCAAGACGGGCAAGCCGCTGTTCAGCTCGCACATGATCGACCTGAGCGAGGAAAGCCTCGAAGAGAATTTGGAGACCTGCGCGGGGTACCTTAAGCGCATGGCCGCCATCGACATGCACCTCGAAATCGAGCTCGGGGTGACGGGAGGAGAAGAGGATGGTGTGGACAACACCGACATCGACAGCAGCCGTTTGTACACCCAGCCTGAGGAGGTGGCCGAAGCCTACAAAATTCTCAGCGCGATTTCGCCCAACTTCACTGTGGCGGCCGCGTTTGGCAACGTGCACGGCGTGTACAAGCCAGGCAACGTGGAATTGCGCCCGAGCATTCTGAACGATTGCCAAAAGCACATCGAAGACACCTTGAAGACCGGTCCAGAGCCTGTGGAATTCGTGTTCCACGGCGGCAGCGGCAGTTCCTTGGAGGAAATCCGCGAAGCCATTGGGTACGGCACCATCAAAATGAACATTGACACCGACATGCAATGGGCGTTTTTGAGCGGCGTACGCGATTATATCAACGGCAAGCAAGGTTACTTGGCGGCGCAAATCGGCAACCCCGAAGGAGACGATGTGCCCAACAAGAAGCACTACGACCCGCGCGTTTGGTTGCGCAAGGGTGAGGACGCTTTTGTGACGCGTCTGACCCAAGCTTTTGAGGATTTGAATGCCACTGGCGCACAATCCAAGTGAGAATGAGTGCTCCCACATCCGATTGGCGGTCCTTCCGCCTGGACGAGTCCAGCGCCGAAACGGACCTGCAACGACTTGGCAAAACCAAGGCTGGACTAGACGTCCGAGTCGCATTAAGCGCAGACGCCACCAGGCTTGAGACGTTGTCTTGGGAGCTGCCAGGGCTGTACGTGGACGCGTCCAAGCAGCGCTGGGACGGCGAAGTGGTGGAGGCCTTGCTTCGGTTGGCGAAAGAGGCCGGCGTGTCGCAGGCGATTGCCGACCAATTTGGAGGAGAGCCCATCAACCAAACCGAGGAGCGTGCAGTGATGCACATGGCCCTTCGCGGGCAGGCCTCTGATGCTTACAAGGTCGGTGGACAGGATGTTATGTCTGGTGTGCTTGAAGTTCGCGGTCAAATGCTTGACTTCGTGGACAGGGTTCACGACGCCCACTCCCAAGGTCGGGTGACCGATGTGGTGAACATTGGAATTGGTGGCTCGGATCTCGGTCCTGCGATGGCATGCAAAGCGCTGCGCAGGTTTCACAAGGGTCCTCGGACCCATTTCGTGAGCAACGTCGACGGGGCGCAAATCGAGGCTGTGCTGGGAGGGCTGGATCCAGCCACGACCTATGTGGTTGTGGTGAGCAAGACGTTCACAACCCAAGAAACCATGGCCAACGCCGCCATTGCCAAAGCTTGGCTTGAGGCCGGTGGCGCCGCGCTTTCAGAGCAGCTCGTGGCGGTGTCCACCAACCTGGAGGCTACGCAGGCCTTTGGCGTGCTCCCAGCGCAGACGTTTGGGTTTGCGAATTGGGTCGGAGGCCGCTACTCCATGTGGGGGCCTGTGGGCTTGTGCATTGCGGTGGCGGTAGGCAGAACCAATTTTGAGCTGTTCTTGGAAGGTGCCCGTGAGATGGACATGCACGTTCGACACACGACGTTGAAAGACAACGTGCCTGTCATGCTCGCCCTTTTGGGCCATTGGAACCAAAACGTGATGGCCTGGCGCTCCCATGCGGTCATCCCGTACGCGGAAGATCTGAGCCGTTTGCCTGCATACTTGCAGCAAGCAGACATGGAAAGCAACGGCAAATCTGTGGGCCGCACAGGCGAAAGGATTTCCTGGAATTCAGGGGCTGTGGTGTGGGGTGAGCCCGGCACCAACAGCCAGCACGCCTTCTTCCAATTGCTGCACCAAGGGACAGAAATTCATCCGGTGGACTTCGTGGCTTTCAAGGCTCCCACGAGCGGGCACGATCACATGCATGAGTTGCTCCTTTCCAACGCCATTGCGCAGTCCGAGGCTTTGCTCACAGGCAAAACCCCTGCCGCGGACGAGCCCCATCGGTGGTTTGAAGGGAATCGGCCGTCGACCTTCATGTTGTTCGACGCGCTGACCCCAAGAGCTCTTGGTCAGCTGATTGCAATGCACGAGCATCGCATTTTTGTCGAGGGCGTTCTCTGGGGCATTGCGAGCTTCGACCAGTGGGGCGTAGAGCTCGGGAAGGCGCTGGCCAACGCCTTGATTCCTGAGATTCGAGGTGTTGTCGCTGAGAGCAACCACGATCCGTCCACGTCCAAATTGGTCTCGTTGGTCCGGCGTTGACCTTCGTTGGTCGGGAGAAGTATTTCATTGGTCCCAGCGTGGTTGGGGTAGTTTGTCGTAGATTTCGAGGAGGAAAAGCCCCGTTGTGCTCCAACGGTTTGGCCACTCGAATAACCGAAATCAAACCAAAACCCAATGAAACAGTTCTTCTCAGCCTGCCTGTTGGCGATGGCATCCTCCCTTGCTTGGGGTGGATTCGTAGGTGTGGACTACGAGACCGTCAGCGAATCTGAATTCGGCACGACGTACCGTGTTTACGCGACTTTCGACAACCCCACCGACGAGTTGGTGGCCGTGTACGCCCTCGAGTCGGCGCCCATGGTTTTGGATGTTTCTACCTCATTTTACCAAGACCCATTTGGAGGAGCGTTGGCCCAAAGCATCAACCCTTTGTTGTTCGGAGCGTTCCCATCGTTGGTGTACGACAGCTGGTTCACCATCGGTTCTGAAGATGCAGACGGCACCAGCGAGGCCCAGCAGGTAGGCATGGATGCCTACTTCTCTTCGTTTGAGACCGGGGGTGGTTTTACCATCGACACCTTCATCGGTGGCTCATGGTTCTTGATTCCCGGCCAAAGCGCTGACGCCGTCGCTGGAAGCGACAACCGAGTGTTGGTGGGCCAATTCACCACTGACGGAGTGGTGAACATGACGTTGAACCTTCAATGGGACGATGCTGCATCCAACACCTTCAACGCCGAAGGATTCAGCTTGGTGTTCCCCGAGGTGCCTGTCCCCGGATGCACATCAGAAACGGCAGACAACTACAACCCTGTGGCGAATGAAGACGACGGTTCATGCATTTTCGCAAGCCTGTGCACAGGCTTGAGCTATGAGCTCGTGGCGGCCGATCCACTCGGAACGGGAGAAGACACCTACCGCATCTATGCCAACTTCAGCACGAACGACGTGGAGGTTACGGCAGTGTACGGCACCGACACCGCACCTTGGACGTTGGTGGGTGAGGCGGCCTTTTACCAAGACGATTTAGGTTCTGATTTCGGAGGAAGTGTGAATCCCCTGCTCTTTGGTTCTTTCCCGTCTTTGGCCTATGATACGTGGTGGACCATCGGTGCTGAGCCAGGCGACGAGGATGGTTTGAACTCAGCCTTCGATGCTGCGTTGACCTCGTTTGACGATTGGAATGCCGGCGGAGACTTTGTCGTCAACACCTTTGTGGGTGGTTCAATCTTCATCGTGCCTGGTGCCAACGCCCAGGGCATTCCCGTGGACGGCAAGGTGTTGCTGGGACAGGTGACCACCTCGGGCACCACAGAGGCTTTGGTCAATGTGCAGTTCCGCGATGCAAACCAAGAGTCTTTCTACGCTTCGGGCATGCCTTTGGTGTTCCCAGTGGCAGGTGCAGGTTGCAACGACGAAATGGCATGCAACTACAATCCACTTGATGAGGGAGATGGCGATTGCATTTTCCCAGCTGAATTCTACGATTGCGACGGCTGCTTGAACGACACTGACGGGGACGGCGTGTGCGACGAGCTGGAGGTTGTGGGATGCACATCACCCACAGCGAACAATTTCTCACCTGCAGCCACAGAAGAAGGCCCATGTGAATATGGCAACGGTCTTTGCACAGGTTTGAGCTACGACTTGGTGGCCAGTGATCCCTTGGGAACAGGTCAATCCACGTACCGCATCTACGCCAACTTCAGCAGCTCCGACGTCGAAGTGACAGCGGTGTATGGCACCGACACGGAGCCTTGGTTGCTGGAAGGAGACGCGCCGTTCTACCAGGATGGTTTCGGTTCTGATTTTGGTGGCAGCGTGAACCCGTTGTTGTTCGGCGCGTTCCCAACGCTCGAGTACGACACTTGGTGGACCATTGGCGCAGAGCCTGGAGACGACGACGGTTTGAACTCCGCATTTGATGCGGCGTTGACGTCATTCGACGATTGGAACAACGATGGCGACTTTGTTGCGAACACCTTCATTGGAGGTTCTCTCTTCATTGTTCCAGGGTCCAATGGCCAAGGGAACCCCATCAACGGACGGGTGTTGATCGCCCAAGTCACAACTGCAGGCACAACTGAAGCTTTGATCAACATTCAGTATCGTGATGCCAGCCAGGAATCTTTCCAGGCGGTGGGCATGCCCTTGGTGTTCCCTGTGGCGGGCGCCGGATGCAACAACGAACTGGCGTGCAACTACAACCCCGAAGCTGAAGGAGACGCGGATTGTGTCTTCCCAGAAACGTTCTACGACTGTGACGGATGCATCAACGATGCGGACGGCGACGGCGTGTGTGACGAACTCGAGATCTCAGGTTGCACCCTCGACTTGGCATGCAACTTTGACATCAACGCCACTGAAGATGACGGCTCTTGCGAGTTCCCTGCTCAATATTATACCTGCGACGGATGCATCAACGATGCAGACGGCGACGGCGTGTGCGACGAGCTGGAAGTGCCCGGCTGCACAGACTCCATGGCTTGCAACTACAACGTGGAAGCCACAGACGAAGACGGATCTTGCTTGTCACTTGACTTGTGCGGTGTTTGCGGAGGAGACGACAGCTCCTGCTCAGGTTGCACGGAGAGCGACGCAATCAACTTCGATCCGACCGCGACCCTGGACGACGGTTCTTGCATCTTCGAAGGGTGCACCGACCCTGAGGCGGACAACTACGATCCCAACGCGGACGTGGACGATGGATCGTGCATCATCAGCGGTTGCACCAATCCACTCGCGGACAACTACGACCCTGACGCCAACACCGACGACGGCTCTTGTGAGGGCGCAGGATGCACCTACGCGGGTGCGGACAACTACGACGCAGTGTACACCGTGGAAGATGGCTCTTGCGTGTTCTCTGGATGCACGGATGCATCGGCTGAGAACTACGTGGCTTTCGCCAACAACGACGATGGGTCATGCATTTTCGAGCCTTGTACGGGTGAGTCAGCTTGTCCGTTCGATTCGAACGGCGACGGGGAGATTGGTTCTGCCGACTTGCTGGACTTCTTGGTCGCGTACGGCGCAGCTTGCTCCGACCTCTGATTCGGAGACCCAAAGAATGGAGAAACGCCGGGCATGTGCCCGGCGTTTTTTTTGTGCTGTATTCTCGGGGGAAAAGGCCCACGAGATGGAGAAAGTGTCATTTGCACACGAAGTGGCGTGAGGGTATTTTTGGAGCCTTACGACATCACATCAAAACACCTTTACGATGGAAAAAAGGAATTTGAGTTTCTGGGAAATCTGGAACATGAGTTTTGGGTTCATGGGCATCCAGTTTGGATGGGGTTTGCAGATGGCCAACATGAGTCCCATTTACGAGTACCTCGGGGCCCAACCTGAGGAAATCCCCATGTTGTGGCTGGCAGCGCCGTTGACCGGCTTGGTGGTGCAGCCCATCATTGGGGCTTGGAGTGACAAGACTTGGACTAAGTTGGGGCGGAGGAAGCCCTTCTTTTTGGTGGGGGCCATCTTGAGCAGCATTGCATTGGTGTTCATGCCCAACTCCACCGCGTTGTGGATGGCCGCAGGCTTGCTTTGGATTCTGGACGCAAGCATCAATGTGAGCATGGAGCCCTTCCGCGCATTTGTGGTGGACATGTTGCCAGAAAAGCAACATAGCAAGGGATTTGCCATGCAGAGCTTCATGATTGGGGTGGGGGCTGTTGTGGCTTCCGCACTGCCTTGGTTGCTCGGAAATGTGTTCGGTGTGGTGAACGACCCGGAAGCTGGGGGCATCCCTGCCACCGTCAAATGGTCGTTTTACTTGGGTGCTTTGGCCTTTTTGGGTGCGGTGCTTTGGACAGTTTTCAAAACCAAGCCGCATCCCCCGACAGAAGAGGAGCTGGTCGCAATGCAAGAAACCAAAGGCGTTGCCGAGGTGGCCAAGGAAGTCTGGCATGGCATCACCCACATGCCTTCGGTGATGAAACGTGTGGCGTTGATTCAGTTTTTCACCTGGCCTGGTTTGTTCCTGATGTGGTTTTACTACAGCTCGGCCGTGGCGGTGGACGTGTTTGAAGCCGCTCCAGCGAGTCCGGAGTACACAGAAGGGGTGGAGTTCGCAGGGTTGACTTTGGCGTTCTACAACCTGGTCACCTTTTTGTTCGCGTTGGCCTTGCCCAAGATGGCGTCGTCCGTAGGCAAGCGCATGACCCATGCCGTGTGCCTGCTCATGGGGGCGGCTGGTTTGATGTCGGTCAGCGTGGTTCCGAGCGCGTCGTGGTTGTTCGTGTCCATGACCGGTGTGGGCGTGGCATGGGCAAGCATCCTCTCCATGCCTTACGCCATGCTGGCTCCGAGCTTGCCGCCGGCCAAAGTAGGCTTGTTCATGGGCATCTTCAATTTTTTCATCGTCTTGCCAGAGATCATCGCCTCTCTGGCATTTGGGTGGTTGATGGAGCACGTTTTGGACGGCAATCGCATGGCTGCGGTGGTGATTGGAGGTGGCCTCATGGCGCTTGCTGCGGTGCTCTCATTCCGAGTTCCGGCGAGCGTGGATGTGGAAAAACCATGACCGGAAACAAACAACTTACGGCAGTGTTCAATTGACACGGAAAGTGAATTCCCTATATTTGCAGTCTGGGGAAAATGAGTCCTCGTCCCGTTTTTTCATCAATTCGTCGAGAACTCGATTCTCCACTCGCCTCTAAAAACCTTACTCTCATGCGTTATTACCTCATGCTTGCATGTGCCATGTTCAGCTTTGGCCTTCAAGCTCAAACAACTTTCAACGTCGACATGACGTGTGCCCCGGAGGGCTTCACAGACGTCTTCGTCACAGGCCCTTGGTGTGGTTGGTGTGCGAACGACACGTACAACACCATGACCGACGACGACGGCGACGGCATCTACTCTGTGACTGTGGCTGATTTGACCGGCACGGTTGAGTACAAGTACGCCATCAACGGATTTGACGATCAGGAAAACCTGATCAACGACATGGTGGATGGTGCCACGTGCGCACCCGTGACCGACTATGCCGGGTACGCGAACCGCCAGATTGAGGCGGACGGCACGGCCAACGATTCGTACGGTACATGCGACGGCACCTGCAACGACGGTGTGGCGCCTCCCTCGTCGGATGTGGACGTGACGTTCAAAGTGGACATGAACGACTACACCGGTTCTTACGGTGCTGTGAACTTGAACGGTTCATTCACCGAATGGTGCGGTGCTTGTGTGGAGATGACCGACGGCGACGGCGATGGCGTATAAGACGTCAACGTGGCCTTGGCTCCGGGTACCTACGAGTACAAATTCACCTTGGACGGGTGGACAGCTCAGGAGGAATTCGTGGCTGATGCTCAGGCATGCACCTCCACCATTGATGGGTTCACCAACCGGTCTGTGGAAGTGACTGAATCGACCACGCTGGGTGTGGTTTGCTACAACAGCTGCGATGCGTGCACTGGGACAGGTGGCGGTGGAGATCCTGTTGAGAGCGTCGATGTGACGTTCAATGTCAACATGAGCAACGAAACGGTGGATTCCGCAGGCGTCTACCTTGCTGGAGGCACATTCTTCGGATGGCCTGGAGACAACCCCATGTCCGACGAAGACGGAGATGGAACTTGGTCCATCACGATGAGCATTCCCGTGGGAACCACAAGCAACTACACCTTCCTGAACGGCAACTGCGGAGACTGGAGCTGCAAGGAAGACTTGACAGGACAAGCCTGCGCTGACCCCGACAACTACAACGACCGCACGATTGTGGTCGACGGCGCCATGACCGTGAGCACTTGTTTTGGCTCTTGCACAGACGATGGTTCTTGCCCAGCCCCCCCCTCTGTGTTCCACGACGTGACGTTCAACGTCAACATGGAGAACGAGACGTTGTCTGCAGAAGGCTTGTTCCTTGCGGGCGGTGTCTTGTTCGGATTCCCAGGGGACAACCCCATGACCGACCCCGACGGCGACAACGTGTACAGCATCACAGTCTCTGTGCCTGACGGGTACACTAGCGACTACACATTTGTGAACGGTCCCGATTGGTGGGCCAAAGAGAACATTGAAGGTCAAGACTGTGCGGTTCCTCCGTACAACGACCGTCGTTTGACGGACATCACTGAAGACACTGTGATCAACACGTGCTTCGGATTCTGCACCACGGACGGTTCTTGCGGCACGGCAGAGCCCACCGCCATGGTGACCTTCCAGGTGAACATGGCGTCTTACGGCGGCACTTTCGGTACAGTCAATTTGAACGGTTCGTTCAACGGCTGGTGCGGTGCTTGCAACCCGATGGAGGATTCGGACGGCGATGGCATTTACGATCTGACCATTGCGTTGCCGCTCGACACTGTTGAGTACAAGTTCACCGTGGACGGATGGGACGACCAGGAAACCTTCGCCGAGGGGACGTCTTGCACTTCCACCATCGACGGGTACACCAACCGCAGTCTGGTCATTGCCAGTGATGTTGAACTTGATGCAGTGTGCTGGAACAGCTGTGATTCGGATTGTGAAGCAGCTTCCACCGATGAATACAGCGTCACCTT
>MDTB01181848.1_pt1 | contig 31455 bp, 34 predicted proteins | sample 811161 | NCBI WGS metagenome assembly MDTB01 (sample SAMN05326650, study PRJNA326480) | marine metagenome | isolation source: seawater | place: Mediterranean Sea | collected 2009 | reverse complement strand
TGTTGTTTAGAAAGTTTTGCAGCATCGCAATGTGTCATCGCTAACATTGGAACATCAACTTTCATCTCAGAAATTTGTCTGATTGCAGTTAATGCACCTTTAGTGTGGCCAGATACAACAAGTACATCAGGTTTAGTTGCTTTAACTTTTGCTAATGTAGCAGCCATATCATTTAACTCTTTGGGTAATTTGTCATCGATTATAATCTCTGATCCAGTTCTTTTTGCAGCATCTAAAATACCAAGTCTCACATCTTGTGAAAACGCATCTTGTTCAAATGCTTGTGCTATTCTGACTGGCTTACCACCATTTTTTTCAACAGCAAGATCGATTGCAACTTCAAGGTATTGGTTAGCTGGTGATAACACCGCGAACAAATATTTATATCCTTTAGTGAATAAAGATCTTGAGGCACCATTTGCTTCAACCATAGGAATTTTATATTTCTCGGTTACTGGTGCAATGGCTTTCGTCAAACCTGAACTATATGGTCCAAGCATGTAATGAACGCCATCTTGTTTGATTAGTCTTTCAGCCAACTGCGCTGCTCTTTTAGGATTTGATTCATCGTCGTAATAAATGATCTCAAATTTGTAACTTTTTCCACCAACTTTTACTCCACCCATTTTATTAATTCTATCAACGGCCATGTTATAACCGTTTTGAGTGTGAACTCCATTAGAAGAATATTTTCCTGTAAGAGATATCGCTGAACCTAATACAATGTATTCACCATCAACTTTTGCGAAAGAAGATGAAATGCTCGAAAGCATTAGGGTGATAGCTGAGATTAATGTAATAAATATTTTGCTAAATTTATTCATTATGTTTCCTCTCTGTTAATTAATTAATTAAATTAAATAATTAAAACAAGAAATAGAGTTTTTGACAACAGTTAGAATTAATTAAAAATTCTGTGTCGCAGCAATGTAGATAGCTAAAATAAGAAGAACACACGCAGAAATTGTATTTAATAGCTTTGGTTTGCCTCTTAACCACACTGAAATTTTTTCAGCAGCTAATCCATAAATCATTAACGTTAAAAAATCTAAAACTACGTAGGTAATTAATAAGATAAAAAACTGTGAAAGGATATTTGAACTGAAATTAATAAAAGTTGGAAAAATAGTTCCAAAGAATAAAATTGCTTTTGGACTTAAACCAGCAACTAATAATCCATCTTTATAAAATGATAGTCGTGATTTTAAGTTTTGATCTTTAGAATTAAAACTTTTAATTTTAGAGGTAAAAGTGTCATAGGCTAAATAAACTATATAAAATATCCCAGCCCATTTTAAATAGTAAAGAACTTGAGGGTTATCACTTAAAAAAGAACCAATTAAAAAAACTACTAAAATGGCTTGGATAGTATTTGCAGATATATCTCCAAAAGCAGTCCAAACAGATCTGCTTAATCCATAGTTTAATGTGTGTGAGACTATTACAACTCTAGGCGGACCCGGAGAAATAAATAAAAATAAAATGATTTGTAAAAATATTATATAGTCTGTTGGAAACATTCGATTAGTTACTATATATAAATTCATGAAGAAAAAAAGTTTTATCCCTCAAACTAAAGTCAAAAATCCTGAGCCCAAGGAAAAAGATGAGAATTGGATAATTTGGGCTGCTTGGGCAGATAGAATTACATTCGAGGAAATTAAGGAGAAAACTGGAAAAAATGAGTCCCAAGTAATTAAAATAATGAGAAAAAATTTAAAACCAGGCTCGTTTCGTTTGTGGAGAAAAAGAGTGCATAATACTAGCATCAAACATAGAAAAAAGTTTCAATTGGGAAGAAAAAAACTTAGAGAAAAAATAAAAATAACTGATATATATTGATTATGAAAAAAGTTACAATGTATACTGGCAATCCTTGTTCATTTTGCGCAGCAGCTAAAGCGTTATTAAAAACAAAAAATGTTGAAATAGAGGAAATTGATATTTGGGCAGATCCAGCAAACGCAAAAGAGATGTTACAAAGAACAAATGGCGCAAGAACTATTCCTCAAATTTTTATCGGCAACCATTACATTGGTGGTAATGATAAACTTCAAGAAGCTAATCGAAGTGGAGAGTTAGATAAGCTTTTAGCTTAACTTATATCTTTTAAAAACGGCATAGCATCACCAGCTCCAAGTTTAGTAGTAGAAATTCCAGCAACTTTATTAGCTAATTCTAAACACTCTTTAATTGGTTTTTCTTTAGATAACCCATAAGCCAAACCCCCATTAAAGGCATCTCCTGCTCCAGTGGTATCAATAGCTTTTACTTCGCTTGCTTTTATAAAAATTTCTTTTTTTCCGTCAAAATAAAATGATCCTTTTTCTCCAAGGGTTATTATTACTTTCTTAATTCCCAAATTTATCAGTTTGTCTGCTGCCTGTTTTGCCTCTTGTTCTTTAGTAATCTTTATTCCAGTATAAAATTCAGCCTCAGTTTCATTAGGTGTAAAAAAATCAATATTATTATAAAACTCTTTAGAAATTTCACATGCTGGCGCAGGATTTAAAATAGTTATACATCCATTTTCTTTAGCAGTTTTTAAACAATGTAATGTAACATTTTTTGGAACTTCCAATTGAGTTAAGAAAATTTTAGAACTTTTTATTAAACTAATTTGTTTTTCAATTTCACTTATTTTCAAAGAACTTGGGGCACCTACAATTACATTAATTGCATTTTTACCTGTATTTTGATCAACTAAAATTCCAGCAACACCAGTTTGTTGACTGCTATCTTGAATTATATTTTCTGTAGAAATTTTATTTTTTTTAAGAGTTTTTAAAGCTAATTCTCCGTAAGCATCTTTTCCAATTTTACTAATGAAATTCGTTTTTCCACCGAGTCTTGCTATCGCTATGGCTTGATTACAACCTTTTCCTCCTGGACCTACATTATATTTTTTTCCCAAAATAGTTTCACCTATTGTTGGGATTTTAGGTCCAGAAAAACTTATGTCAGCAACAAAAATTCCTAAGACTGTTATTTCGCTCATTAACCAAGCTTAGCTAGAATAGGAAAGTTCGTCAAAATAAAATAACTAATTACTTGAATATAGTTTGTTGAAATTAGTATTCCTGTGACAAGCAAAATTATTCCTCCCGTTTTAGTAATTGTCCCATAATATTTACCAAAACCTTTTTTGGTATTTAAAAACCTGCTCATATAGTATCCTGATAGAATGAATGGGATTGCTAAGCCTAGAGAATAAAAGGTCAATAATAAAACACCATTACTGATAGTTGCTTCAGTAGCAGATAATGCAATAATAGAACCCAAAACTGGACCAATACATGGTGTCCAACCAAATGCGAATGCTGCACCAACAATAAAAGGAAATGTGAAATTGTCTTTGTAATTCGAGGCAGTTTGAATTCTTTTGTCAGTATTCAATAAAGAAAAATTCAGAAGACCTATCATCTGAAGAGAAAAAATAATAATTATTAATCCAGCTACTATTCTCAATTCATTCGAAAAAAAGAGAAGCACATTTCCAACGGCGGAGGCTGCAGCTCCTAAGATTATAAACACGAATGAAAAACCTAAAGAAAAAATAATAGTTTTTATTAAGACGGCTGATTTATCTTTATTAATCTCACCTAAATCTTTTCCTGTAATATATGAAATATACCCAGGTATTATTGGTAAGACACATGGGGTTAGAAAACTTATAAATCCTGCTCCAAATGCAAAAATAAGTTTTAAAATCATAATAACTTTATATTTGCCTTTAAACTTTACCGCAATTACAATATTGGCTCATGATATTCAAATTCATTGGGTTTTTATTCACTCTTTCATGGTCATATTTTTTTATTAAATCACAAAGTATTTTTAAAAAAGGATCTGGAATATTGATTACTTTATTTGTAACAAATGTTTCTTGGCTCACTTTTATAACAGCATGCTTTTATGGTTTTAAAAATTTTAGTACATATTATGCAATTTTAGGAATAGTCTTAAGTATTATTATTGTGCATATAGCTTTTGCCAAATTAGCTTTCTATATAAATAATAAGTTTGAAAATAAACTTATTCTTTTTAAAGTTAAAACGATAATTGAATATTTAATCATTGCTATTATTGTTTATTTTATAATTCTTTAATCAGTCTCTATAGTTGAAAGAATTTTAAAACTTTTATCAGTTATCACTATTTCACCAGACCTCGGTAGCGAACCAGTAACTGCAGAAATTATACTATAGTGGGTTACAAAAATTAAATTTTTTCCTTTTCCATTCCATTTTTTTACAAATTGTTTTATTTCTTTCAATTGTTTTTCTTCATTTTTGTTAAATGGGAATTGAAATGTTGAATTTAAGGCGGAATATTCAATATAATTTCCAAAAGCATATTTTGCTGTATCTTTACATCTACACCATTGACTGCTTAAAACTTGATCGATAGGAATTTTTTTTTCTTTAAAAAGTTTTCCAATTGCTATTGATTGATCAACACCAGTTTGATTTAAATTTCTTTGTGTTTTACAATTATTTATTTCAAACCCTGGAGGATCGCCTCCACCTGGCGCTAAAGAGTGCCTAATAAAAATAACTTTATTGCCTTGTTGGGCTGGAAACCATGCTTGATCTAAAGCAAATAAATGAAATGTATTTAACAGAAAAATAATAATTAGAAGGGAAATATTTTTGATCTTCATGGTGGATGAAATGATAATCTTACAAATTTATGATGCCTTGGTCTATGTGACATGGCAAAATTATTATTAAACTTGTTTTGGGTTGTATTAAAACACTTAATTGGTTTGTTGGTAACTATTCGCTTTTTAGTTTAAAAATTAAACAGACCCCGTTATTACAATATCGTTTTCCGGTAGGCTTCGGTCCATCGTTAAAAACATGGCCATGATGACCTCCACAATTTCTACAATGATACTCGGTCCTAGGATAGCCTAACAATGTATCGGTTTTTTCCTCGAAAACATCTGGGAGTGAGTCGTAAAAAGAGGGCCAACCAGATCCACTTTCATATTTTGTTTTTGAGTCAAACAGTTTAATGCCACAACCGACACAATGATATGAGCCGTTTCTTTTTTCACTATTCAGTGAGCTAGAACCTGGTGGCTCTGTACCTTCATTCTTTAAAATATAATTTTGTTCTGGTGTTAATTTAGTATCCCAATTTTTCTTATTCATCTTTAACTTTGTCATCAACACCATATGGTCGGAAATTTCCTTTATTCTCAAGCTTGACTGCTTTAGCAGGTATTCCCACCATTGTTGCATTTTCTGGAACATCTTTAACTACAACGGCGTTTGCAGCAATTCGTGAACCTTTACCGACTATAACTGGTCCTATAATTTGAGCTCCTGAACCGATAACTACTCCATCACCTATTGTTGGGTGTCTTTTTTCGTGACGTTGTCTTTCTGTGTCTATACTTGGAGAACTTCCGCCTAAAGTTACAGCATGATATATTGTTACGTTGTCACCTATTTCTGTGGTCTCTCCGATTACAACTCCCATGCCGTGATCTATAAATAAATTTTTACCAATTTTGGCTCCTGGATGAATTTCCACTCCAGTAAAAAATCTTACTGTCTGAGAAACAATTCTTGCTATAATATCAAAACCTGCTTTGTAGAAAAAATTTGCAGCTTGATGGAAAAAAACTGCTTTCACACCTGGGTAGGTTAGGACAATGCTTAAAATAGATTTTGCCGCAGGGTCTCTTTTTTTTATAGAATCTAAATATTTGATCATAATATGTATATTATGTATATAATGACTACTTGATAAATTTAAAGAGGAATGTATATAGGTATCCATGAGTAATTCATTTCATTTAGCCATCCCTGCTGGAGATTTAAAAAAAGCGGAAGCTTTTTACACAGATATTTTAGGGTGTAAAACAGGTAATCGTGAAGATGGCAAATGGGTTGATATTGATTTTTGGGGTAACGAACTTACCTTACACCAAACATCTATGAAGCTCCCAAGAGAGAGGCATGACGTCGATATGGGGCAAGTTCCAGTTCCACACTTTGGAGTGCACTTAAAAAAAGAGATCTTTAATAAGATCAAAGCTAATATTGACGCAAATAGAATAAGTTATATTGATAAACCTTACACAAGATTTGAAGGAACTGAATTTGAGCAGAATACATTTTTTATCGAAGATCCAAATGGAAATGTATTAGAGTTAAAAACGTTTGACTGATAGATCAACTACACTCATTGAGAAAAAAAGCCAATTAGTACAATATTTTACCGACGGTATAAAAAAACTTGATCAAATTAAAATTGGTGTTGAACATGAAAAATTTCTTTTTAATAGAAAAGATTTAAAAAGGATTAATTATGATAAAATCAAAAAATTATTCGAAATCTTAAAAAGTAAAGGTTGGGAACTCAGTTTTGAGAAAGAAAAATTAATCGGTTTAAAAAGAAAAAATCAAAAAATTACTACCGAACCAGGATTTCAATATGAACTATCAGGTGCGCCTTTTAGGAATATTCATTCAGTTTGTTCAGAAAATAGCGATCATTTCAATGAACTTAAAGAAATTTTTAATTTGGCATCTATAACTACATCCTCAATAGCATATGATCCATTTAATAAATTAGATGATATTCCTAAAAGTCCTAAAGAACGTTATAAAATTATGACAGCTGAAATGCCAAAAGGTGGAAAACTTAGTTTAGATATGATGTACAAAACCGCAGGTATTCAAATTAACTTTGATTATATTTCTGAAAAAGATTTTGAAAAAAAATTTAAAATTGGGAATTGTTTAGCACCTCTTACAATTGCTTTATTTGCAAATTCTCCTTTTTTTGAGAATAATCTTTCAGGTTATTTATCTTATAGGGGAAAAGTTTGGCAAGAAACTAACAGAGGTGGAATAATGCCAATTGCATTTGAACAAGTAAGTTTTGAAAAATATATTGACTATGTAATTAATTATCCAATTTTATTTCTTAAAAAAGATAAAAAATATCATTCTCCAAATGGTCAAACTTTCAATGACTTTTTAAATGGAAATTTAAGTTTTTATAAAGGGAAAAAACCAACATTAGAAGATTTTGAAAATCATTTAGGCACTATTTTTACCGAGGTAAGATTAAAACAAGTTATTGAGTTTAGATCGTTAGATACTTGTAACTTTGGATGTATCTGTAATGGGCCCTCTTTCTTTACTGGATTAATTTATGGATCTTTAGAGGAAACTTACGAAATAATTAAAAATTGGAAAAAAGAGGAAGTGATTGAAGCATATTTAAACGCCCCCAAACAGGGATTAAATACATTACTAAGTAATAAAAAACTAATTGATTGGGGAAGAATTTTTCTAACTTTATCTAAAAAAGGTTTAGAAAAAAGAAATGAACTCAATAAAAGTGGAAAAAACGAGACAATTTACTTAAAACATATAGAGGAAATTATTAAAAAGAAAAAAACAAGAGCAGAGATGTTAATTGAACAATTTAATAAAACAAAAAATTTAAATTTTTTAGTAAATAATGATGAAAATTTTAGCTATTCAGGGTTCTGATCTTAAAAAGGTAAATATTAAAACAGATACGACTATACTTTTAGCTGCTGAAGCGCAAAAAAAAGGCTATCATATATATTATTTTGAACCAGAAAATTTAAGTTTTTTAAATGGAAAAATTAAAGCTATATGTAAACACATAAAAATCAACGCTTCTAAAAAGAAATTCTATACATTTTTAAAGACGATTAATTTTAACCTTGAAAAATCTAAAGTGATTTTAATAAGAAATGATCCACCTTTTGATAATCGTTATTTGTATACAACATTCTTGCTTAACCATATTTCCAAAAAAGTTAAGATTATTAACCAACCGTCTGCAGTGAGAAATGTCTCTGAAAAGCTATTTTCTATTAATTTTATGAAATATATGCCGCCTACCTTAATCAGTGAAAATCTTAAAGAAATAAGAATTTTTTTTAAAAAACATAAAGCAGTTGTAGCTAAACCTATAAATGGTTTTAGTGGAAATAACGTTATTTTATTTAGGTCTTTTAATGATAATAAAATAATAAAATTACTAAAAACCCATAATCATTTATTTTTTCAAAAGTTTTTACCTGGAGTTTCTAAAGGAGATAAAAGGGTTTTTATCATCAAAGGAAAGATTGTGGGTGCTATTTCAAGAGTACCTAAAAAAGGAAGTATTTTATCTAATATGAGTAAGGGAGCTAAAGCAAGTTTAACAAAGCTCACAAGTAAAGAGGTTAAGGCAAGCAAAGCAATCGGAAAACTATTATTGAAAAATAACATTTATTTTGCAGGAGTAGATTTCGTACAAGAGAAATTAATTGGAGATATTAATGTTACTAGCCCTACTGGACTAGCTGCTTATAAAGATTTGTCCGGAATAAACCTTGCAAAACTGTTCTGGAATAATATTTAATTTATTGTTGACAGAAGGATTAATTATTTGCTATATATTTTATAGCGCCGAGTTAAGGCAACTTGCGGGCGCTCAATAAATCCTGCTAAAGCGTCTAAGTCTTATGACCACCGCTTTAGTCGGTGGTTTTTTTTTGGAATTATCTAAAAATCAACCGGGTATTTGAACCATATTGTACACCTGGCACATGCCGAAGTACTAAAAAGGAGAAGTAGATGAAGTTTCATTTGAAACCCTCGAAAGATTTCATCTCTCTCCGGTTGAATGGAGAGAAAAATGAGTAACATTTTAAAAGAAACATTAAGTAAACAACCTTTAATATGTGCAGAAGGTTATTTATTTGAGATGGAGCGAAGAGGTTATTTAAGCTCTGGTGAATTTGTTCCTGAAGTAGCATTAGAACATCCAGAAGTTTTAGAGAACTTGCACAAAGAATTTCAACACGCAGGTTCAAATGTTGTTCAGGCATTTACTTATAATGGTCATAGAGAAAAAATGAGATTGATCAAAAAGGAACATTTGCTTGAACCTTTAAATCGTGCTGCATTAAAAATTGCTAGAAAATGTGCTGACAATCCACCAAAGGGTTTAGATATAAGTTTAATGGCAGGAAATATTTCTAATAGCAATATATGGGAAAAAGATAACAAAAAAATTCAAGAAGAAGTAAAAAATATGTTTGCTGAAATGGTTAAGTGGGCAAAAGAAGAAAAAGCTGATTTTATAATTGGTGAAACCTTTTATTATGCTGAAGAGGCATTTGCTGCTCTTGAAGAAATTAAAAAAATTGATTTGCCTTCTGTAATTACAATTTCGCCTATGAGTGAAAATAAAATGAAAGATGGTTATTCAATATTAGAAACTTGTAAAAAACTTGAAGAGCTCGGCGCTGATGTTGTTGGTCTTAATTGTTTTAGAGGTCCGGCTACTATGCTTCCATATATAAAAGAAATAAGAAAAAAACTTAAAGGTCATGTTGCTGCTCTTCCAGTGCCTTATAGAACTAATGAAAAGCATCCAACATTTTTTAATCTTCCAGACAACAATAATTGTGGTTGTCCTTCTCCACATGGTAGAACATTTCCAACTGCTATGGATCCATTACAATGCAATAGGTACGAGATAGGCAATTTTGCTAAGGAAGCGTATAAACTTGGAGTGAATTATCTGGGTGTTTGTTGTGGTGCTAGTCCAATGCATATCAGAGAAGTTGCAGAGGCAATTGGATTAAATGTTCCAGCAAGCAGATTTAGAGAAAATATGTCTAAACATTTCATGTATGGTAACGATAAAAGTATACCTAAGCACATGAAAGAGTCTGGAAATAAAGCGTAAGGAGGCTATAATAATATGAAAAAAAAAAAACGATAAGAGAAACAATAAAGGGGGAATTAATGGCTGATTTTAAACATCCAGAAACTATTGGCTTACACGGCGGAGATTACAGAAGTGATCCAGCAACTACGTCGGTAGCTGTTCCAATATACCAAACTACTTCATACCAATTTAAAAATGCAGAAACTGCTGCAAATTTATTTGGTCTAAAAGAGTTCGGTAACATTTATACACGTATCATGAATCCAACTGTGGACGTATTAGAAAAGAGAGTTGCAGCTTTAGAAGGTGGTGTAGCCGCATGTGCTGTGGGTTCGGGTCAAGCAGCATCAGCAATGTGTGTACAAAATTTAGCACAAGCTGGTGATAATATAGTTGCTTCTACAGATTTATACGGAGGTACTGTTAACTTATTCAAAAATACTTTACGTCAACAAGGTATTGAAGTTAGATTTGCAGATCCTGTAGATCCTAAAAACTTTGAGAAAGTTACTGACGATAAAACTAGAGCTTACTACGGTGAGTCTTGTCCAAATCCATACCTTCGTGTTTTTCCAATTAAAGAAGTTGCAGATATCGGTAGAAAAAAAGGTATTCCTTTAATTGTTGATAATACTGCCTCGCCAGTAATTTGCAAACCTTTAGCTCATGGAGCGGCAATAGTAATGCACTCTTTGACAAAATATATTGGAGGTCACGGTACTTCTATTGGAGGAATAATTGTTGACAGTGGAAACTTTGACTGGATTAAAGATAGAAAAAGACAACCGTTATTAAATGAACCTGATCAAAGTTACGGTGGTGCCATATGGGCAGATGCAGTTCCTCAGTTAACCGGAGCTAACATTCCTTTTGTGATAAGAGCTAGAGTGGTTCTGTTGAGAGACTTAGGAGCTCCATTAGCTCCATTTAATGCTTTTCAGATCATCCAAGGTTTAGAAACTGTTGCTTTAAGAATGAAACAACACTGCAGTAATGCAGAAAAAGTTGTCTCTTTTTTAGAAACACAGAAGAAAGTTAAAAATGTAATCTACCCAACTAATCATCAGGGTGAAATAAAAGAGAGAGCTAAAAAATATATGCAGGGTGGATATGGCTCTTTAGTTGGTATGGATCTTGGTTCAAAAGAAGCTGGAGCTAAATTTATCGACAATTTAAAAATGTTGTATCACGTTGCAAATATTGGTGATGCTAGAAGTTTAGCAATTCATCCAGCTACAACTACTCATAGCCAATTAGATGATAAAGCGCTAGCAGCTGCAGGTGTTACACCTGGATATGTAAGATTGTCAATTGGAATAGAACATCCAGACGATATAATCGCAGACATAAAACAAGCTCTAGCAGCATAAATTATTCTAGCCCCATCTTCAAATGGTGGGGCTATAAATATTATCTTGTATTATTGATAATAGACTTCTTGGCTAAGTTTTCGATTTTTGAATTTTTAATTATTTGCTCTTTTGTTTCTACAATATTTTTTCTTATAATTTCACAAAATTCAGTTTCTGATGCCTCTAGAAAAGATACACACTTAAACTTTTTCTTTTTTGGATTTCGTTTTTCAGTATATGAAATTGCATGTTCCATTGGATTTTTGCCTGTTTTTTTTTCAATCCCATAGCTTACAGCGCTAGAAACAGTTGACTGAACCATATTCCCCCCTGATGCCAATGATCCTGCAGATCCAATGAAAGCCGTTGATGAATAGCAACCACTTAACATTAAAGTTAAAAATAATAACAAAAATATTTTTTTCATACTCCCCAAAGCGTTATACATTGTTCAAAAAACAATTAAACAAATCATTTGCTCATAATGAGTTTATCAAAACAACTTATGAATGTATCTTTTAATTTAATATAATTTGTCTAATTGGCTTATTTTCAAGACATGTAAGTAAATTTTCGACCATTTGATTGTAAAATTTAGAGTAATTCTCAATAGAAACATAGCCTAAATGAGGAAGTAAAAATGCATTAGGTAAAAATCTTAATTTGTGATCTTGTGGTAAAGGTTCGATATTAAAAACATCAAGACCGGCACCTGAAATTTCGTCGTTTTTTAATGCTTCAATCAAATCATTTTCGTTAACAATTGGTCCTCTTGATGTATTGATTAAAATGGACGATTTTTTCATTATTTTAAATTCATTTTTAGTAATTAAATTTTCATATTTTTCACCTAGCACAACATGAATAGATACAATGTCTGAAGTTTTTAATAAGTCATTCTTACTCATCGGTAATACACCTAATTCATTGGCTTGACTTAAATTTAGATTTTCACTCCAAGCTGATACCTCCATACCAAATGCTTTTGCTACTTTTGCAACCTGTCTTCCAATTTTACCTAAGCCAATAAGCCCAATTCTTTTACCTTTAAGCTCCAATCCAATTGATGTTTGCCAATATCCCTGGAACATATTGTCAATTTCTATCTTTAAATTTCTATATAATCCTAAAATCAGCGCCCAAGTAATTTCTGCTGCAGGGTTGGGGTTTATATCTGTGCCACAAACAATAATATTTTTATTTTTAGCAGCTTGAAGATCAATTGAATTATTCCTCATACCAGATGTCATTATATACTTTAGTTTTGGAAGACTATTAATGATCTCAGAATTAATCTGAGTTCTTTCTCTCATTAGGAATAAAGCCTCAAAAGAATCTAGTTCTTGAATAAGGTCTTCTTGGTTTTCAAATTTATGGTTAAAAACTTTAAATTCAAATTTTGTTTTGTAAGACTCAATGTCTATTATTTCTTTAAAAATGTTCTGATAATCGTCTAGTACTGCAACTTTAATCATTGGATTTTCCTATTAGATAAATAAATACCAGAAATTATAAAGATTGCGCCAATAAAATGAAATAATTGAAATTCTTCTTTAAATATTATTATTGCCATTAATGCGCTGAAAAGTGGCATAAGCTGAATAAACATTGATGATCTATTAGGTCCTATAAGTTCAATAGCTTTCTGCCAACAATAATAAGCAGCGATTGCTGGAAAGATAACTACATATAATAAAATAAAGATAAATGCCTTATTTATCTTTATTGCTAATCCGATTGATTGCTCATATAGGAATTGTGGAACCAAAAATATTAAACCTACGGAAACCATTATTTGAATTAAAGAAAATTGAGATAATTCGAATTTATTTTTTTTAAGTAATGTTGAGTATAATGACCAACTCAAAACACAAACTAGCATCCATATATCGCCCTTATTGAAACTTAAAGAAATTATTTTTTGAATGTCTGCATTTGAAATAATTGTCCCAACTCCAATTATTGATAAGAATAATCCAGAGAGTTGGAATATATTTGTTTTTTCAATTTGCATAATTGATGAAAAAATAATTATCATTGGAGGAATGGCGGCTAGCATTAAAACCGCATTTATAACTTGCGTAAAGTTTAAAGCAAAATAAACGACTGAGTTGAAGGTGCTAATTGACAATATTCCCATTAATCCAATTGTAAAAAAGTTTATTTTTATATAATTTTTCTTTGCTAAAATTTCTTTAATTGTGAAAGGTATTAATATAAACCATACCATGACCCATCTTAAAAAATTTAAAGTTAGTGGTGGAACTTCAAATAAAGTTGCAAATTTTCCGACAATAAAATTTCCTGACCAAAATAAAGCCGCAAACGTAAGAAAAGTATAAGCTAAATAATTTTTTGACAAAAAATTCCTAAATAAATCTCTTTGAACTATAAGGTGTCAGATCTAAATTTGTCTTCTCACCAGCTACTATACTGGAAACAATTTTTCCAGTTATTGCTCCAAGAGTCCAGCCTAGATGATGATGCCCAAAAGCAAAAATTATGTTTTTGTAATTTAAAGAAGGACCTATAACAGGTAGAAAATCCGGAAGTGTAGGTCTAAAACCTAACCATTCATCTTTATGTTCATCTAATTGTGGAAGTAATTCTTTTGCACATTTTATTATATAATCTATTCTTTTTTTTGAGAGTGGATTTTTGAGTCCACCTAACTCAACTGTCCCAACGGCTCTTAAACCTTGGTTCATAGGTGTCATACCAAATCCTCTGTCTAAGAAAATAACCGGCCTTTTAATAAGATGATCCATATTTTTGAAATGAACATGGTAGCCCCTTTCTGTATCTAACGGTATCTTTTCACCAAGCTGATCGGTTAGTTTTTTTGAAAACGCCCCACATGCTATAATAGATTTTTCAAACTTGTAGCTATTCTCTGTTGATATAATTTCTGTTTCACTTTGGCTTATTTGTTTAATATTTTTAACGTCTGTGTGAATAAATTTTCCACCTTTGTTTTTAAAAAGTTTAAATATATTTTTTAAAATTCCATGAGGATCTCTTGCGTGATAAGCATAGTCATAGTAAGCCCCAGCATCAAAAACTGGATTAAGATTAGGCTCTAATTTCAATATTTCATCACGAGATAATATTTTCTGCTTAACACCGAGCTGATCTCGCACTTTAATTTCCAAATTTCTACTTTTTAAGTTTTTGTTAGTCCAAACGTAAATAATTCCTTTTTTCTCCAATAAATTAGTTGTATCTATTTCTTCAAAAATTTCATCGTATGCTTCTAATGATAAATTTAATATTTGATGCATATACTTTGCCGTATGTAGCATCGATTTATTTGTTGATGATTTAAAGTATTTTATTATCCATGGAATCATTTTAGGAACGTAATTCCATTTTAAAGATAGTGGTCCATAAGAACTGAAAAGCATTTTTGGGATATCGTATAAAATATCTGGTCTATTTAATTGAAGAACTGCGTAAGGAGAGAAATGACCTGCATTACCATAAGATGCCATGGTGCCAGGTTCATTTCTGTCGAAGATTGTAACAGGGATTTTTTTTTTTAAAAGATGTAGTCCAATACAAACACCTTGTATTCCTGCGCCGATAATGCCAACTGATTTACATTTATAATCTTCCATAAGAAAATTATATTCTAAAGTTAAATGAATTTATAGTGCGATAGTTTATACTAAAACTTCCGAGTCTTTGTTTGCAACTGACTCGGGTTTTCCGTTCTTTTTTGATTTTTTCTCTTCTTTTGATTTTGAGAATAAAAAATCTCCTGTAATTTTAGTTTTGGAAGGTGTTTTTTTGATATAACCCTCTATATCAGCTCCGTTTTCAGTTCTTAAATTATTTGAAAATTCTATATCTCCTTTAACAATTCCTGTGCTTCCAATTACAACATTGTCTGCAGATATCTTGCCATCTAAATGACCATAAACTTCAATTAATTCTGCATCAACTGCTCCAGAAATAGATCCAGTTTCTTTAATTACAACCTCTTTTGAAAAAACAGGGCCTTTAATTAATCCAGCAATATCGATTGAACCAGAGCTGTTTACAGTCCCGTCGATACTTACGGTCTCACTAATAAGAGATCTTTCTGTGTCTTTTCTAGATTTTTTATCACCAAACATAATTTATTTAAATTTAATCATCTTATATTGTTTTAAACAAGCTTTATTTAAATTGATTTTGTCCATTTTGGTCTAATTTACTGGGGTATCTTTGTAAATTTTACACGACATAGTTATTCCTAAACCAATCATTATTGCCATCATAGAAGATCCGCCATAGGATAAAATAGGAAGAGGGGCGCCAACTATTGGTAATAATCCAAGAACCATTCCCATATTCACAGCTACGTAAAAAAAGAAAGCAGTAGCGAAGCTATAACAGTAGAGTTTTCCAAATGTACTTCTGGTCTCGTGACCAATTTTTACTATTCTATGAATTATTAAGCTGTAAAGAAGTAATATTAATAAAGATCCAAAAAAACCAAATTCTTCGGAAAATAATGTAAAAATAAAGTCAGTATGTTTTTCAGGAAGATAATCTAAGTAACTTTGGGATCCGTTCAAGAAACCCTTTCCAAATAATCCGCCTGAGCCAATAGCAATTTTAGATTGAATAATTTGATACCCGGCACCTAAAGGATCTCTATCGGGGTTTAGAAAAGTGAGAATTCTAGCTTTTTGATAAGGCTTTAAAAATGAAATCGCTATTGGCATCAAAGAAATAAAAAGAATTGAGGCATATGAAAAAAACTTTACACTAACACCAGCTAACCATGCCACGACTATACCTCCAAGGGCTATTAAAATAGAAGTACCTAAATCTGGTTGTGCAACAACTAATAAAACTGGTGCTATAAGAGCTAAGATTGGAAGAAAAAGAAATTTTATTTTATTAACATCTTGAGTAGAAATTCTATGATAATACTTTGATAAAAAAAGTATTAAAGCAATTTTCATAAGTTCAGATGGTTGTAAATTCATAAAATAAAAATTTAACCATCTTTGTGATCCTTGAGATGTTAATCCAAAGTATTTAACTCCTAGTAACAATATAAAACAAGATAAATATATTAATGTACTAGTCTTGTGCCAAAATCTAATTTGAAAAAAAGATAATATTAAAAAAAGTAAAAAAAATATCACAAACCTTATTATATGACTTCTAGTATGATATTTGAATTCACCTCCGTCCGTGGAATACATTGCAAACATACTTATTATGCCAATTGCAAGGATAGAAAAAATTAAAATAAAATCCATTGAAAGAAACTTATCTCTGAAATTTAAATTTGATTGGATTGATCTGGGCTGAAACATCAAACATTTTCTCCAATTTTATTTTGCATTTTTTCTCTGATACTGTGTCTTTCTAAAACTTTTTTTATAATTTTTTTAGCTATTGGAGCAGCAGCTTTACTTCCTGATCCACCATGCTCAACGACGACGCTTATAGCATATTTAGGATCTTTGTAAGGAGCAAATGCAACAAATAATGCATGGTCCCTATCCTTATAATCTAGCTGCTCTTGTTTTACTTCAAGCTCTCTTTGTAATTCAGTAAATTTTTTAACTTGTGAAGAGCCAGTTTTTCCTGCAAACATAAATTCTTTATTTCTAAATCTTGACGAGTACGATGTGCCGCCAACTTCATTTGTTGCAGCGTACATTGCGTCTTTTACAAAATTTATATTTTCTTGGTTCCTGAATAGCGGCTTTAAATCAAAATTGGCCACTAATAAGTCTAAGGGAAGTGGATCGTTTGGATTAGAATTTTTATATTCAATATAATCTTTTAGCTTATTTTTGTTATTGTTAGATACAATCCTTGGCTTAAGTTTAAAACCACCATTAGCAATTTGCGCAGTCATTAAGCATAATTGCATTGGTGTGGATTGAAAATATCCTTGACCAATACCAGAGTGAAGTGTTTCTCCAAGATACCAATTTTTTCCTATAAATTTTCTTTTCCATTTAGTATTCGGCACTACTCCTGACCTCTCCTCAATAAAACCTTGGAATAATTTTGAACCTAGACCAAACTTTTTTGCAGTTTCAGAAAGTCTATCCACACCAAGTAAACGTGCGACCTCATAAAAATAAACATCGCAAGATCTTTGTAGTGCTGATCTCATATTTACAGCTCCATGACCTTTCTTTTTCCAGCAATGAAATTTTTCACCATATAACTCAGTTTTTCCTGTGCAATTAATATATTTTTTTGGATTCCAAGTGTCGTTTTCTAGCGCACTTAATGCCACAATTGTTTTTATTGTAGAGCCGGGTGGATATAAACCAGATATGGATTTATTATTAAGTGGTTTTTTCTCATTGTTAATTAATTCTTGCCAATATTTTTTATCAATACCGTGAACAAAAGCATTTGGATCATAACTTGGGGATGATACCATCGCAATAACATCACCGTTGTAAATATCCATTACGCAAGCAGATGCTGCTTTTTCACCAAGAATTTCAGCAGCGTACTTTTGTACCTCCAAATCAATTGTAGTTTTATAATTTTCTCCTGCTTGACCAGAGTCAACTTGTATTTGCCTTACCCTCTTCCCGTAAGCATTAACTTCATATCTCTGAAAACCAACTTTTCCAATTATGTCTTTATCTAGTTTTTGTTCTAACCCTGTTTTTCCTACTGAGATTCCAGCAACTGACATGTCTCTTAAATAAGATTTTCTTTGTAAATCTTTTGAGCTTGCTTCTGAAACATAACCAACTATATGGGCTGTAGATTTATCTGGATATATACGTGCCACCGAAACTATTGGTTCAACACCCTGAAGTTCATGCAAAAATAAATTTATTCTTGAAAATTCAGACCAGGTTAAATTATCAGAGACGACTATTGGCTCCCAAGGTTTTTGTTTTGCCAATTTTCTTTTTAAGTAAAAAATTCTTTTATCTGATAGATTAAGTAAACTTTTTAATCTAATAAATAATCTCTCTATATTTGGTGAATTTTCTGGGGTTATGTGTAATTGGTAAACTTTTTTGTTCGATGCAATTTCTTGATTAAAAAAATCTCTAATTACTCCTCTTTGTGGAGCAAGTTTCCATTCTCTGAACCTATTCTTGTCTGATAAAGTCTTATATTTAGTTGCCTCGTTTATTTGAAGAGAAACCAATCTTCCAAAAATTCCTAAAAAAACTATCGCTTTAGCAGAAGTAAGAAGGAACATTCTTTTGCTTATTAACTTTGATTTAATTACAGTGTTACCTGAGCCAAAACTAATCATCTTTTCTTACCACGATTAATCTCTTATAAATTGAAAAAAATCCCCAAAATAATGGGTAAAATAAAAATGTAAAGAATGAATTATAAAATATTTCATTATATGTAATTATTAAATCGGTAAAATTATTTAATAATAAGATAAAGCAAAGGTTCGAAAAAAATATTGCAATTAAAAAAGTAAACCAGTCCGTAAAAAGAGAAAAATTAACGGTAACGTTTTTAATATATGAAGCGACTAAAGATACTATTAAATATGATATTGCGCTTGAACCTAAAGGTAGACCTACTACTACGTCATTTATTATGCCAGCTAAAAAAATATGACCATTTCCTAAAATAGTATCTCCGTGAAGCATCCAATAATAAATAATTATAATTTGTAAGTTAAAAGACAAAATTTCAAAAAAGTTTGAGAAGTATGTGTCTATCTCACTAATTGACAAGAAATATAATAGTATCAAAGGAAAAGAATTAACTATAGAACTTTTAAATTTTTTTAAATTTCTTACCATTAAAAGTTTTCCTTATCATTTTTTATTAATTGAACTGTAACAAATGAAAGTTGGCTAGATTGCGAAAATGTTTTCACTAAAATCTCACCATCCTCGACAGTGGTTTTACCGACTGGAATTCCTGGCAAAAAAATTCCATCTTTTCCTGATGTAAAAACAGTAACGTCATTTTGACTAAAAAATTGATCGGGTAAGTATTCTAGAGAGGGATTTTCTCCACCTTTTCCAGTCAAAATAGCTTGTGCTCCATCTTCGCCCAAGGTGACTGGAATTCTACTGTTTAAATCATTTAATAATAAAACTCTTGAAGATAAATAATTTACTTCAACAATTTTTCCCACTAAATAATTTCCATCAATAACCGGCATGCCCTTCGCTATGCCTGAGTTTGAGCCTCTATTAATAATAATTGACTTTAAAAATGGGCTATCTTTATCTAATAATACCTTAGCTAAAGAATTCTGATTATCACTATCCCTGTCACTCTCTAACGTTTTTCTAAGATTTTTATTTTGATTTGAAAGAAATTCCACCTGGTAGTTTTTAGCTCTTAATTCTAAAAGTTCATTTTTTAATTTTTTATTCTCTTTGAAAGTAAATAAAATCTCGTTGGTAGCTTTTCCTGTATTAGATATAAAATTCACAGGGAGATTAACAATATTAACTAACCTATAAATACCGTCATTAATAATATTTTTGCTTATAGAAATAACTTTAAAATTTTTAATATCTAAAATAAAAATTATTGATGCTAATGTAATTAAAAAAAATAATGAAAACTTTTGTCTAGTTCCTCTCTGTAAGAGTGCAGAACGTATAGCTATTCCAAAATCATCTCTACTAGTAGACATACCAAATTAATATTAAGTAAATTAATATTCAGATAACATTGTTGAGAATAGTTCCTCATTCTCTAGAGCTTTACCTGTTCCTACAGCAACGCATGATAGTGGATCATCAGCAATAGTAACGGGTAATCCGGTATCTTTAGAAATTAATTTATCGATATTCCTTAATAACGCACCTCCTCCTGTCAGCACTAGACCCATGTCAACTAAATCTGCTGATAATTCTGGTGGTGTATTTTCAAGCGCTTCTTTAATCCCAGACAAAATCTGATTTAATACTGGCATTAGAGCTTCACATGCATCTTCTTCTGTTAAAGAAATTTCTTTAGGTGTTCCAGATCTGATATCTCTTCCTTTCATTAAGAAGGTCGTCGAACCTGTTGGAACGGCTGTTCCTATTTCTTTTTTGATTTTTTCTGCGGTAGAGTCACCTATAAGTAAATTGAATTTTTTTCTCATAAAATTAATTATTTGTTGGTCCATTGCGTCTCCAGCTACTCTTAGAGATCGTGAATAAACAACTCCACCTAAAGACATAACTGCTATCTCAGTTGTTCCACCTCCTATGTCCACAACCATTGAGCCTGTTGCTTCAGAAATAGGCAATCCAGCACCAATAGCAGCAGCTATTGGTTCCTCAATTAATTGAACTTTTCTTGCACCTGCTGCCAAAGCTGAATCTTGAATGGCTTTTCTTTCAACAGGAGTTGAGCCTGTAGGAACACAAATTAATATTCTTGGATTTGCAAAAGCTGTTTTTTTGTGAACTTTTTTAATAAAATGTTTTATCATTTCTTCGGTAACGACAAAGTCAGCAATTACTCCATCTTTTAATGGCCTAATTGCCGCTATATTTCCTGGGGTTCTTCCTAGCATGGTTTTAGCCTCGTCCCCAACAGCTAAAACTGATTTTTTTCCCCCGTCTGTGATCACTGCAACCACCGAAGGTTCATTTAAAACTACGCCTTTTTCTTTCAGTACTACTAGAGTATTAGCTGTTCCAAGGTCAATTGCCATGTCTTGAGACCACATTGATGATATCCCGGATAATGATTTAAATAGTGCCATCTTTTTCCCTTATGTATTTTGAACCACTCAAGTTCATTGGCTCTGGAGCAGTTTTTTTTCTTTTTATTATTAATTTATTGAGCGCATTCAAATATGCGTCTGCCGAGGCAACCAATGTATCTGTGTTAGCAGCTTGCCCGACTGTTGTTTTACCGTTTTCCTCAATTCTTACACTTACAGTAGCCTGTGCATCTGTTCCTTCAGTAACAGCATGAACATTATACAATTGTAAATTCACCTCGTGTGGGTATAATTTCTTTATACATTTAAATATTGCATCTACCGGCCCATCACCAGACTCTGTGGCTTCTTTAACATCTCCCATAACTTCAAGTTTCATTACAGCCTTTTGTGGTTCACCAGTTCCGGCATAAACTTTTAAAGATTTTAATTTAATTAAATTATCTTCTTTAATTAAACTGTCATCAACAAGTGCAGCTATGTCTTCATCATATACGTGTTTTTTTTTGTCAGCCAAGATTTTAAATTTTCCAAAAGCTATATCTATAATATCGTCAGTTACATCAACATAGCCCATATCCGATAACTTATCTCTAAATGCATGTCTCCCTGAGTGTTTACCCATCACTAATGAAGTTTTTTTTACGCCAACACTTTCTGGAGTCATTATTTCATAGGTATTTCTATTTTTTAACATTCCGTCTTGATGTATACCAGACTCATGAGCGAATGCATTTTTTCCTACTACTGCTTTATTAAATTGAACAGGAAATCCTGTTGCGTTTGAAACTATTTTTGAAGCTTTGCTTAATAACTTTGTATTTATACCAGTAGAGTAAGGCATTAAATCATTTCTGGTTCTCATTGCCATTACAACTTCTTCTAACGCTGCGTTGCCAGCTCTTTCACCTATTCCATTAATGGTACATTCTATTTGTCTCGCTCCAGCCATAACCCCGGCTAAAGAATTAGCAACTGCTAAACCTAAATCATTATGACAATGAGTTGACAAGATTGCTTTATCAATATTTGGAACTTTATTAATTAAAGTTTCAATTATTTTTTGAAATTCTGAAGGAACGGAGTAACCAACTGTATCGGGTATATTAATTGTTTTCGCTCCACACTTAATAGCTAGTTCAACTGATTTGCACATAAAATCAAGATTAGTTCTAGTTCCATCTTCACACGACCACTCAACATCATCTGTAAACTTACTTGCATAAGTAACACTTTCTTTAATTAATCCTAAAACTTCCTCTGGCGATTTATTAAGTTTGTGTTTCATATGAAGTGGACTTGTTGAAATAAAAGTGTGAATTCTAAATCTCTTCGCATGTTTTAGAGAGTCTTTACAAGCATCTATATCTTTTTTAGTAGCACGTGAAAGTCCTGCGGGAATAGATTTTTTTAAAACTTTGCTTATCTCTGTAACTGCCTCAAAATCTCCAGGGGATGCAATAGGAAAACCTGCTTCAATGACATCAATTCCAAGTTCATCAAAACATCTGGCTATTTGAATTTTTTCTTCTAAACTCATTGTTGCGCCTGGTGATTGTTCACCATCACGCATTGTTGTATCGAAAATTATTATTCTATTTTTGTCACTCATAAACTGAAAAGTATATTACAAGCAAAACGAGAATATGCAAATACTTATGCTTAAATAATTGAAATTTTAGCTCAGATTGGGCTAATTTTTGTCTTTGTCGACTAATTTATTTTTTCCAATCCATGGCATCATGGCTCTTAGATCTTTACCAACTTTTTCTATGGGATGATTAGCTAAATCCTTTCTCATCTTAAGAAAATTTTTTTGTCCTGATTTGTGTTCATTCATCCATTGTTTTGTAAACTTACCAGATTGAATATCTTTTAAGACTTCTTTCATTTTATCTTTAGTCTTATCATCTACTATTCTTTTGCCTGAAACATACTCGCCATATTCAGCGGTATTAGAAATTGAATAATTCATGTTAGCTATGCCACCTTCATAAATCAAATCAACTATTAATTTTACTTCATGAAGTGTTTCAAAATATGCCATTTCCGGTGGGTAACCTGCCTCTGTCAAAGTTTCAAAACCGTTCTTAATCAATTCAACTAGTCCACCACATAAAACAGTTTGTTCACCAAATAAATCTGTTTCGCATTCATCTTTAAAAGTCGTTTCAATAATTCCAGCCTTACCTCCGCCTACAGCTGAAGCGTAAGATAGAGCTAAATCTTTAGCTTTTCCCGAACTGTCTTTATGAATTGCCATTAGACAAGGCACGCCCCCGCCTTTTTGATATTCGCTTCTGACAGTGTGACCAGGGCCTTTCGGGGCAACCATGAAAACATCTAAATCTTTTCTCGCTTTGATTAAATCAAAATGAATATTTAAACCATGAGCGAAAGCTAAACTTGTTCCTTGTCTCATTCTTTGTTCTATATGATTTTTATAAATTTCAGATTGAAGTTCATCAGGTGTCAACATCATTACAACATCAGCCCAAGCCGCTGCGTCAGATAGTGACATCACTTTTAAACCAGCACTTTCAGCTTTTTTTACGCTGGATGATCCCTCTCTTAAAGCAACAACGACCTCTTTTACTCCACTATCTTTTAAATTTAATGCGTGCGCGTGACCTTGACTACCATATCCAAAGATTGCTACTTTTTTATTTTTTATTAAGTTTATATCCGTATCTTTATCGTAGTAAGTTTTCATATATTAATTAAAAATTTTTGATCCTTTGGTCATCGCAACAGCTCCAGTTCTAGATGTGCTTATAAGGCCATATTTTCTTAAATCAAGTGCTAATTTATCAATTTCTGCTCTTAAGGCAGTAACTTGAATTACTAGAGATTTACTTGATTTATCTAAGACAACTGGATTATATTTTTTGCAAATTTTTTTTATTTTTTCTTGTTTTTTAAAATTAGCAAGAACTTTAAATAATGCAAGTTCCCTGAATAAAATATCTTTATCAGTTCTTTTAAAGTCAGCAACTTTATGAACTGGAATTAATTTTTGTAATTGCAGATTAATTTGTTCTATCACTTCCGGAGTACCCTCAGTTACAATTGTAATTCTTGAGATATGTTTTTTTTTGTCGACTTCCGCTACTGCTAAAGACTCAATGTTATAACCTCGACCTGAAAAAAGTCCTGCAATTCTTGCGAGAACACCTGCCTCATTATCAACCCAAACAACAATTATGTGCCTTTCGATTTTTCCACTTTTTCCTGGTGTACTGTATGCTGATTTAGATTTCGGCATTAGACTAGTATTTTTCCTTCGTCTGAAATTTCTTCATCTTCTTCTGGGCCTAATATCATTTGATTGTGAGGTTTGCCCGAAGGTATCATGGGAAAACAGTTTTCAGTTTTGTCTACTAAACAGTCAAATATTACTGGCTTATCAACCTCAATCATCTCTTTAATTTTTCCATCAAGCTCGCTAGGAGTTTTAGCTCTTATACCAACACATCCGTAAGACTCCGCAAGCTTGACAAAATCAGGTAATGCTGCTGTATAACTTTCAGAATAGTTTTTTTCGTGTAAAAGCTCCTGCCATTGTCTTACCATTCCCATGTATTCATTATTTAAAATAAATATCTTAATAGGTAATCTATATTGCACAGCTGTAGACATTTCCTGCATTGTCATTAAAACAGATGCCTCACCTGCAATATCAACTACTAATTTATCAGGATTAGCTATTTGAACACCAATTGCGGCTGGTAAACCATATCCCATTGTACCTAAACCGCCAGAAGTCATCCATCGATTTGGTTTATTAAATTTATAATGTTGTGCCGCCCACATTTGATGTTGACCAACTTCTGTTGTTACATAAGTGTCTTTATCTTTTGTTAACTCATAAAGTCTTTGTATCGCATATTGAGGTTTAATTACTTTATCGCTATTTATAAAATTTAAAGATTTTTTCTCTCTCCATTTGCTTATAGTTTGCCACCATTTTGATGTTTTTTGTTTATTTGAATTTAAAAAGTTTTTATTTTTCTCTTTAAATCTTTTAATTAATGATTTTAAAAGTTCCGAGACATCACTTACTATTGCAAGATCTACTTTTATATTTTTACCAATTGATGAAGGGTCAATGTCTACATGTATTTTTTTAGAACCAGGAGAAAATTCGTCTACCTTGCCCGTTATTCTATCATCAAATCTTGCACCAATATTTATCATTAAATCACAGTCATGCATTGCATTATTTGCCTCAAAAGTTCCATGCATACCGAGCATTCCTAAAAATTGTGGATCATCACCTGGATAAGCTCCTAATCCTTGTAAGGTTGAAGTTATAGGAAAACCAGTTAACGAAACTAATTCTCTAAGCAACTTGCTGGCATCTGGTCCTGAATTTATAACTCCTCCCCCAGTGTAAAAAATTGGCTTTGAAGATCCTTTAATTAAATTTATGAATTTATCTAATTCTATATTAGATATTTTATTTAACGTTCTTCCATTAAGTTTTTTCTTTAAAGAATTTTTAACATATTTATAATTTCCTTTTTTAAATTGAATATCTTTAGGAATGTCAACCAAAACTGGGCCTGGTCTACCAGTGGTAGCTACTTCAAAAGCTAAATGTAAAATTCTAGCTAAATCGTTTACATCTTTTACTAGCCAATTATGTTTTGTACAAGGTCTAGTTATTCCTGTCGTGTCACATTCTTGGAACGCGTCTGTCCCTATTAAGTGAGTTGGCACTTGGCCAGAAATACAAACTAAAGGAATAGAGTCCATGTATGCATCGGTTAATGCTGTTACTGCGTTTGTTGCACCTGGCCCTGAAGTAACTAAAAGCACGCCTGGTTTTCCACTTGATCTTGCATAACCCTCTGCTGCATGTCCCGCTCCTTGTTCGTGTCGGGCTAAAATGTGTTTGATCGATTTATGATTTTTTAACTCATCATAAATCGGCAGCACTGCTCCACCAGGATAACCAAATATATGCTCAACTTTTTGATCCTCCAAGGATTTAAACACTATCTCTGCACCAGTAAATAATTTTGGCATAAGTACAATCTATCGGAGAATCTACTTTGGTCAAGTTTTAGCTTACAAGATTTAAAACTTTTTTTAAGAGAACAGATGTATTTTTATAATAAATCATGTTCCAATCCCTCATATGGCCTCTAGACCACGTTTTTTGTCTTTTAGCATATTGTCTAGTTTTTATAAGTAAGTTCTCTTTAAGTTGATCTATGTCAGTTTTATTGTCGAGATAATCTATAATTTCAGAGACTCCTATAATTTTATTTGCTGAGAGTAATTTATCAACTTTCAAGCTTTGAAAATTTTTTACTTCTTCAAAGCAACCTTTTTTTATCATTTGGTTTATTCTTGTGCCTATATTTTTAAGTAATTGATCTTTGGGTGTATTAATAAAAATTTTTTTTATACTATAACCCTTAAAATCTGATTTAGTATTTTTAAACCATTCATATAAAGATTTTTTAGTATAATATTTTACCTCGTAGGCTCTTAAAGTTCTTTGAATATCTGTGCTATCAAATTTATCTTTGCAAAGGGGATCCTTTTTTATCAAAAGATTATAAAATTTTCTTTGTCCAATTTTTTTGTGATAAGATCTAATTTTCTGTCTTTTTTTAGAGTTAATTTCTGGAATTTTACTTAAACCCTTTAAAATACTATTAAAATAAAGGCCAGTTCCTCCCACAATAATTGCAGTTTTTTTTTTTGAATTTAAATTAAGTATTTTAGTTTTAACTTTTTTTAACCATTGTCCTGTGGAAAAATGTTTTTTAACTGAAAGGAAACCATATAAATGGTGCTTTACTTTTTTTAAATCTTTTTTATCAGGTCTAGATGTTAAAATTGTGAATTCTTTATAAATTTGCATACTATCTGCATTTATAATTTCTCCTTTAATTTTTTTTGCAATTGATATAGCAATTTTTGATTTTCCTGATGCTGTGGGACCTGCTATTAAAATTATTTTTTTTAACAAGTTATTTAAGTTTTAATGCTACGTATCTTCTTTGATTGTTATTATTAATGATTGTTAAATACAAAGGTTGATTTAGTTTTACAATCTTATTAACAGTTTCATTTAAATCTGCAGAACTTTTAAGGCCTTTTTTTTGAACTTCAATTATAATATCATTAATATTCAACTTTCCATTTAAAGGACTTCTCGACGATATCTCTACAATCACTGATCCCTTTAAATTTTTTTCCAAATTTCGATTTTTAATGTCAGTAGAGTTTATATCTCTTACTGTTATTTTTAATGTATCAATTTCAAATTCTTTGGCTATTTTTGGAATATCTTTTTTCCCTTTGAACTCAGCAGATGACTCCAGTCTTCCAAGGGTTAGTTTTTTTGAAATTAATTTTTTATTTCTCCATAATTTCAACTCAACTTTTTTACCTACTTCCGTATTAGCGACTACTTTGGGCAACTTCCTCATTGTATCAATTTTTTTTCCGTCAAATTCTAAAATAATGTCCCCAGCTTTTAGCCCCGCCTTGTCCGCTGGACTGCTTTCTCCTACACTTGCTACTAGAGCGCCTGTAGCTTTTTTTAAATTTTCAATTTCAGCGATCTCTTTTGTGACTTCTTGTATTCTTACACCCAACCATCCCCTTCTTGTTTCTCCAAACTCTATAAGTTGATTAATTACATTTGACGCCGCGTTAGCTGGTATAGCAAAACCTATACCGATCGATCCGGCTTGACCAGGTGCAATAATTGCAGTGTTGATGCCCACGACTTCCCCGTTCAGATTAAAAAGTGGTCCACCTGAATTTCCCTGATTAATAGAAGCGTCTGTTTGAATAAAATCATCGTATCTTGTTAAGTTTATATCTCTATTCCTTGCTGAAATTATTCCAGAAGTTACTGTTCCACCAAGTCCAAAGGGGTTTCCAATTGCGACTACCCAATCTCCCACTCTAGCTTTGTCTGAGTCACCAAATTTTACAGGTTTAAATTTATCTTTTGTGTTTATTTTAAGAACAGCAATATCTGCGTAGGGATCTGATCCAATTACCTTAGCTTTGTATTCTTTATCATTCACTCTAACTAATATATCTTCTGCGTTACTAATCACGTGATTATTGGTCACAACAACTCCTTTTTCATCAATAATGAATCCAGATCCTAAAGATGATGCCTTTCTCTCTGTGGGTCTTTGAAACTCCTTAAACATATCTTCAAATGGAGAACCTGGAGGAAATTGAAATGGGAAATTATTTGCATTAGTTCGCACAGTTTGTGTTGTAGATATATTTACAACAGAGGGCATGAGTTTTTCAGCTAAATTTGCAAATGAATCAGGGGCTTTGCTAGCATTAGCTGGTATAAAACAAAATAAAATACAAAAATATAAAATATAATCTCTAAAATATTTCATTTAACTTCTTATATACCAGACAACAAAAAATCCTAAAATTAAAAAAAAAAATGCCAGTAATACGTAATTTTTTGTTTGGTATTTCCTCTATGTTTTTAAGCATAATTTTTATTCTTGACGGAAAAATGGCAAATAGCAAACCTTCTATGAACAGCAATAAACCTATGGCTGTTATTAAATCTTTCATTAATTTGAGCTAGTTTTTTTTTACTAAACCAGTTTTTCCAAAAAATTTAAAAAATTCACTGTCAGGTGATAAAATAAGTGAAGTATCTCCACCAATTAAAGCTTTTTCATAAGATTGCATTGCTCTATAAAAGCTAAAAAAAGTTGGGTCTCTGCCAAATGCATTAGCAAATATTTTATTTCGTTGACCGTCACCCTCACCTTTCATAATTTCTGATTTCTTTTTTGCATTCGCTAAAATAACAGTCACTTCTTTATCAGCAGTTGATTTTATTCTTGTTGCTATTTCAGCTCCTTGTGCTCTAAATTCTTTTGCTTCTCGCTGTCTCTCTGTTTGCATTCTTGCATAAATGGCTTCACTGTTTGCCTGGGGTAAGTCAGCTCTTTTAATTCTGACATCAACGATTTCAATACCAAAATTTTTTGCCTCATTGTTCACATCATTTTGAATAATTGACATTTGTTTAGCTCTATCTTTGGAAAGTAGTGTTGCTAACTCTTGTTTACCTAAAACTCCTCTAATTCTTGAGTTAATTATCGTAGCCAATCTTTGTCTTGCAACTCTTTCATTTCCAACTGAAATATAAAATTTTAGTGGATCAATTATCTTAAATCTTGCTATTGCATCTACTATTAATCTTTTTTGATCCGCTGCTATCACTTCTTCTGGTGGATTGTCTAAGTTTAAAACTCTTCTATCGAGGTAAGCTACGTTTTGAATAAAAGGAAGTTTAAAATTTAATCCTGACTTGGTGACTATTTTTTTTGGATCACCAAATTGTAAAACTATAGCTTGGTTTATTTCTTGAACAATAAAAACTGATTGATAAGCTACCACGCCTAAAACTACAACAAGAGGAATGAAAAATTTAGACAACTTCATTAACTTCCTCCTCTAGGTTTTTTTAACTCTGGTAAAGGTAAGTAAGGAACAACTCCCTGGCCTGAATTTTTGTCAATTATAACTTTATCAATATCCGCTAAAACTTTTTCCATAGTTTCTAAATACATTCTTTCTTGAGTAACTTGTTTTGCATCTTTATATTCTGAATAAATTGATATAAATCTTGAGGCTTCACCCTCAGCAGTAGCTACAACTTCTTTTTTATAAGCTTCTGCTTCTTGTAGAATTTTTTCTGCATCACCTCGAGCTCTAGGTATCACATCGTTTGCATAAGCTTCTGCTTCATTTTTAGATCTTTCTTTGTCTGCTCTAGCAGCTTGAACGTCTCTAAATGCATCTATTACTTGACTTGGAGGATCTGCTTTCTGTGTTTGAACTTGAGTAATTTGAATCCCAGATCCATATTCATCTAAAATTCGTTGTGTTATTTCTTGAACCTCTACTTCAATATTGGATCTACCTTCGGTAAGAATAGACTGTATCTCACTTTTTGCTATTACTTCTCTCATTGCAGTTTCTGATGTAGCTTTCACTGTCTCCACTGGGCTTTGAATATTAAATAAAAATTTTCCTGCATCTTTTATTACCCAAAAAACTGAGTAGTTTATATCAACAATATTTTCATCTCCGGTTAACATCAAACTTTCCTCTGGCACTTCTCCAATACCTGAAGATCTTCCAGAGTCGCTAGCACCTCTAAATCCGACATCTATTCTATTAACTTTTGTAACTTTTGGTTTTAAAACTCTCTCAACAGGAAAAGGTATATGATAATTTAAACCTGGTTGAGTTGTGTTTATGAATTTTCCAAATCTTAAAACTACACCTTGTTCATCTGGAAGAACCCGATACAATCCACTCAAAACCCAAATAACAACTAAAATCACTAAACCTAAAATTATGGGTTTTCCTCCACCAGATTTGCCGCCGGGTAAAAATTTGTTAATTAATTTTTGTATATTGCTTATTAAATCGTCTAAGCTAGGTGGCTCTCTTCTTGAACCTGATCCAGAACCAGATCCATTTCTTCCACCAGAAGGACTAGATCCCCAGGGTGATTGATTTTTTAAAATGTAATCTTTGATTCCCATGACACTTTATATAGTGACTTTTATCTTAAAAACAAGTTAAGTAAGAGCGTTATTATGACCATTAACTTTTTAAATTATGAGCCAAAAACCGCCTCCAAAGCAATTTGTTAAGACCCCAATTAATGGAACCAAGCGTACGTTGCTTGTATCTAGTGCTAAAGGTGGCGTTGGAAAATCAACAGTTGCTGTAAACCTCGCATTTGCACTTCAAAACTTAGATTTGAAAATAGGAATATTAGATGCTGATGTTTATGGTCCCTCATTACCAAAATTAATGGATATAAATGAAAAACCAAAAAGTGAGGATGGTAAGGCAATTACACCTGTTACGAAATATGATGCTCAATGCATGTCAATGGGTTTATTGGTTGATGAACTAACACCAATGATATGGAGAGGGCCAATGGTTATTAGTGCGATTAAAACTATGACACAAAAAGTTTTGTGGAAGGATAGAGATATAATTATAATTGATATGCCTCCAGGAACAGGTGATACACAATTAACTTTCGCCCAAGAAGTTAAAGTAGATGGAGCGATAATAGTTTCAACCCCACAAGATTTAGCTTTGTTAGATGTTAAAAGAGGAATTCAAATGTTCGATAAAACAGGTGTCAAAATATTAGGATTGATCGATAATATGAGTTACTTCAAAGGTGATGATGGTAAAGAGTATAAGATATTTGGAGATAGCGGAGTTGAAAAAACTGCCAAAGAATTTAATAAAGAATTTTTAGGTCATTTGCCTATACATCAAGATTTAAGAAGTTCAGCTGACAAAGGTGATCCTTTAACTCATGCATATCCTAATCACGACGTCTCTATACTATTTAAAAATATAGCTGAAAAAATTAAACGATCTTTTCAGTAAATCCAAAAGAATTCATTAACTCATTCCATTCTCTTTTTGAAAGACCCGAGCTTTCATGACTAACTTTTTCACCTTTTGCCATATGTTGAATTACTTTTTTTCCTTTGGCGGACACATGAACTGCTCCTACTCTGTAATCTAAAAAAGCAGCATGGGTAATTGGTACCCATTTTTTGACAGTATCAAGCATTGTTTCAGCATAAACTCTAATCTCATATTGAGCATGACTATCAGCTCTTAAAAACAGAAAATTTAGAAGATTTAATAAATCAGTTTTCCAATACCATTGTGTATATG
>MDTB01217793.1_pt1 | contig 31479 bp, 37 predicted proteins | sample 811161 | NCBI WGS metagenome assembly MDTB01 (sample SAMN05326650, study PRJNA326480) | marine metagenome | isolation source: seawater | place: Mediterranean Sea | collected 2009 | reverse complement strand
TTTTCTCCTGTTTGTTAGCAAACCAAAAGATTAAAATTACGAAAGCAGCAAGAGATCCTTGTGCTGACATATAGTAAGCTAATGGATAACCAAGAAACGATCCTTGATTTACCGATGAGCCGAACATAAATATTACTATTGAAAAAAAGAACCAAATAGCCAATGTAACCATCATATGGTTTTTGGTCTTATTCCAATGTGCTTCTTTGTTTGACATGTCTTCCTCCCTATTTGTTAAGAGTCAATTGCCAGAAGAATACCCAAAACAACATTAATTAAAAGTCAAAAAAACCAGTAAAATGAAGAAATGATGTGCTTTAATAAAGGAAAAATCTTTGGTAGTTTTATAAATACAACGTGAAATTGAATTTTAAAGACATACAGAAATACCTCTTTCCAATAAAAAGGATCTTTTCTAAATACCGTCAAATTAAGAATTTAGATCAGGTAAAAAATTTTATCCAAGAACAGTCTGCTCAAGTTAGCCAAATGACATTGTATGGATATTTAAAAACCAGAATGGGTGCAAAACATGTATTGATGTTTGAAGATAAAGATTTTTTAAACTCAATTAATATTGCTAAATGGCACATATATACTGCGTCCTTAATTGATTGCACATTTTTTTGCTTCTCTTTTTTGTATAAAGAGAGACAATTTTTTAAAACAGAAGAAGCAAATAAAATATTTCTTGAGATTTTAAATACTGAGAAGGCTAACGGTATGAATTCTGAAGCATATTTAGAAGGAACAAAAGAATTTAATTTAAGATATAACCAGATTAACTGGGAAAGTTATTATGTTTCAAAACCTTTCGAGTACAGTTGTAACCAATTATATCATTGGTCTCCTATCGCTGAAGAATTGAAGAAATTAGATAAAAAAATTGTAATAAATTCAATGTTTTTAAAGTGGAATAATGTACAAAGCGAATTTAAGAAATTAACTGCAAAGTTCACTCAATATTAATTTATTTATTCTTTCGTTCATCAACTAGAGACTCCACAACTGAGGGATCTGCTAAAGTCGTTGTATCCCCAAGATCACTATGTTCATTCGCAGCAATTTTTCTTAAAATACGCCTCATAATTTTTCCAGATCGAGTTTTTGGTAAGCCGGGAGCAAATTGAATATGATCAGGTGTTGCGATTGGCCCAATTTGTTTTCTTACCCAAAGCTTTAATTCTCTTTCTAGATCTCCATCAGGTTTTTCACCCGCATTAAGAGTCACAAAACAATAAAGACCATTTCCTTTAATATCATGAGGATAACCAACAACAGCCGCTTCAGCAACTTTAGTATGGGCAACGAATGCACTTTCTATCTCAGCTGTACCTAAATTGTGGCCAGAGACGATTATAACATCGTCAACTCTTCCTGTTATCCAATAGTAGCCATCCTTATCTCTTCTGCAACCGTCCCCACTAAAATATTTACCGTCAAATTGAGAAAAATAAGTATCAATAAATCTTTGATGATCTCCATAGACTGTTCTCATTTGTCCTGGCCAGGATTGAAGCATACAAAGTCTTCCTTCACACGCGCCCTTTAAAATTTTACCTGCCTCATCAACAATTGCAGGCTTGATACCATAAAATGGTTTTGTAGCTGAACCAGGCTTAAGATTGATAGCTCCTGGCTGAGGAGAGATTAAAATTCCACCAGTTTCAGTCTGCCACCAAGTATCAACTATAGGACATTTCTTATCACCAACAGTTTTGTAATACCACATCCATGCTTCAGGGTTAATTGGTTCACCGACTGTACCTAAAAGTTTAAGTGATTTACGGCTTGTTTTTTTAACAGGACCATCACCCTCACGCATTAAGGCCCTTATTGCTGTTGGAGCCGTGTAAAAAATATTAACTTTATATTTGTCAACTATTTGCCACCATCTTGAACTGTCTGGGTAATTAGGCGTTCCTTCAAACATAATTGTTGTAGCCCCATTGGACAATGGACCATAAATTATATAGCTATGTCCCGTTACCCAACCAATATCAGCTGTACACCAATAAATATCTTTATTTTTATAATCAAAAATATATTGATGTGTCATTGAGGCATAAACCATATATCCGCCCGTAGTATGAAGAACACCTTTAGGTTTGCCTGTGGAACCAGAGGTATAAAGTATAAATAAGGGATCTTCAGCATCCATTTCTTCCGGGACACATTTGTCAGATACATTTTTTGTAATTTCATCGTATGAAACATCTCTTTCATTGTCCCAATTAACAGTATTTCCAGTTCTTTTTACAACAACACATTTTTTTACATTGGGGCATTGCATCATTGCTTCATCTGCGATTTTTTTAAGAGGAATTATTTTTCCACCCCTTACCCCTTCGTCCGCAGTAATCACATAATCAGACTCACAATCATTTATTCTGGTTGCAATTGAGTCTGGAGAAAAACCACCAAATATAATCGAGTGAATGGCCCCAATTCTAGCACAGGCTAACATTACATATGCAAGTTCTGGTATCATAGTTAAATAGATTGTTACTCGATCGCCTTTTTGAACTCCTATACTTTTTAAACCATTTGCAGCTTTACATACTTTTTTATGTAATTCTTTGTAGGATATTTTCTTTGAGTCTGTTGGATCATCACCAACCCATATGATTGCAGTTTTGTTACTTTTTTTTTCTAAATGTCTGTCTATACAATTTGAAGAAGCATTTAAAGTTCCATCGTAATACCATTTGATGTTAACTTCTTTTTTACTATACTTCACGTCTTTAATTTTTGAGTAAGGTTTTATCCAATCAATTCTTTTTCCTTCCTTCTTCCAAAAATCTTCATTATTTTTAATTGATAACTTGTATTTTTTCTCATACAGAGACTTATTTGCATAAGCTTGTTTCGACCATTTTTCAGGAACCTTAAAAACAAGGTTACCATCGGCGTCTTTAGCTTCTTTTGATGGTTTTGTTTTAAATTTTTTTCTCTTTAATGCAGATCTATTTCTTCTTCTTTTCGTTGAGCTTCTTTTTTTTGCTTTCCTAATCTTTCTAATTTTTCTTTTTTTTCTTTTTGCCATTTTGTACCCGATTATAAAATTAACTATTTATCTTACCCATCTTACATATAATTTTCCAGCTTTTATAGTCCACGGGCATTACTGATAATCTGCTTTGTTTAATAAGTGGCAAATGACAAATAACCTTGTTTTTTTTAATTTTTTCAAGAGAAACTGGTGATTTAAATTTCTCTACAAACCTGACTTGAACAGCTACAAATCTTTTTTCTTTATCAGTTTGGTCTAAAAAAGCTTCCTTTATTACTTTTACGATTCCAACAACCTCTTTGCCAATATTAGAGTGGTAAAAAAAACATAAGTCTGAAATCTTCATTTTTTTTAAGTTATTTGCTGCTTGATAATTTCTCACACCATCCCATGCGACTCCTTTAGCTCCTACTTTCTTTTGTTGCTCTAATGACCAAACATTTGGTTCAGATTTTAATAACCAATAATTCATTATATTTTTAAACCAGGTCCTTTTAGAAAAGGAGCATTTCTATCCAAAGGCCACTTTGACACAACTATTTGTTTCTTTTTGGAAAATAATTTTCTTTTATATCTTCTGATTCCAGCCCAAGCAATCATTGCTGCGTTATCACCACAAAAATCTTTAGAGGGAAAAATTGGTTTAAACCTTTTCTTTTTTGATAACTCCTTAAGAGTTTTTCTTATAGTGTTATTGGCCGCTACTCCTCCCGCAACCACAAATGGTTTAGTTAATTCTGTTGAAAGTTCCTCTCTAAATCTATTCATAGCAATTTCTGTTTTTTTTTTAAGTATTTTATTGATTGTTTCCTGGAATGATGCAGCCAAATTATATTTATCTTGTTCAGATTTAATACTTTTTGATTTTCTTAGAATATCTGTTTTTAGTCCAGCCAAAGATAAATTGCATCCTCCTCTATTTATAATGGGCTGCGGTAGTATATAACTATTTTTATTCCCTAACTTAGAAAATTTTTCAATATTCGGACCACCAGGGTATCCTAAATTTAAAATTTTAGCAGTTTTATCAAATGCTTCTCCAACAGCATCATCAATTGTTGTTCCTATCTGTTTATATTTATTTAAATCTTTAACAATTAAATACTGAGAATGACCACCTGAAACCAACAACAACAAATATGGAAAATCTATTTTATTTTCTATACCCGCACTTAAAGCATGACCTTCTAAATGATTAATTCCAAAAAAAGGTTTTTTTGAGAAAGCGGAAATACTTTTTCCAATATTATAACCGATATGCAAACATACAACTAATCCAGGACCTCTAGTTGCAGCAATTCCATCTAAATCTTTTATTTTAATTTTGGATTTTTTTAATGCCTTCTGGATTATAAAATCAATATTTTCAACATGTGCTCTGGCTGCAATTTCTGGGACAACACCACCAAATTTTTCATGTTCTTTTATCTGGCTTGATACTATATTTGATAATACTTTGGCTGTTCCATCAGTGTTTTCTTGTACAACAGCCGCAGCAGTTTCGTCACAGCTAGTTTCAATTCCTAAAAAAGTAAGTTTTTTTTTCATTAAATAGATATTATAAAACATAAATCTTTTTAGATAAATGGATAATAAAATAATTATAGGAACTAGAGGCAGTAAACTTTCTTTGGCATATGCTAATAAAGTTAAAAGTTTAATTTCAAGCTCTAATGTAGATATTGAAGAAAAAGTAACAATAGAGAGTATTAAAACTTCAGGGGATATATTTCAGAATAAAAAAATATCTGAAATTGGAGGTAAGAATTTATTCTGCAAAGAAATAGAAGATAAATTAATTAAAAAAAAAATTGATATAGCAGTTCATTCTTTAAAAGATATGGATTCTTTCGAAACAAAGGGACTTATCATCCAAGCTTATATAAAAAGAAATGATCCAAGAGAATCTTTTGTTTCAAAAAAATTTAATAAATTATTGGAATTAAAGAAAACAAAAATTGGTTCAAGCTCAAGGAGAAGAGAACTTCAGCTTAAATTATTTAACAAAAATATAACTATTGTAAATATAAGAGGAAATGTTGATACAAGAGTTAAGAAAGTTATGAATGGAGAATATGATGGTACAATTTTAGCACTTGCTGGACTAAAAACTTTAAACTTAGAAAGCCACGTGAAAGAAGTTTTTTCAGAGAAAGAATTTATTCCGACAGCTGGCCAAGGAATAATAGCTGTACAGTGTAGAGAAGAGGATGAATTTATAAAAAAAATTATAAAAAAAATTAATCATAAGGAAACTGAAATGTGCGCACTAGCTGAGAGAAATTTTTTAAAAATTCTTGGTGGAGATTGTGACACTGCAGTTGGTTGTATAGCGACTTTGAACAAGAATATTTTAGAAGTCAAAGCTCAACTTTTTTCTGACGACGGAAAAAAAGTATTTAATGTTGTTAAGCTTGGAAGTTCAAATCAACCTCAGTTGTTGGGTAAATTGGCTGGTGAAGAAATTTTAAAAAAATCAGCAAATAGTTTTAAAAAAAAAAGATGAACATAATATTTACAAGACCACTAATAGACTCAGAAGATCTTATGGAAAATATTTTTAAATCGGGACATAAAATAATTCATTTGCCTACTTTAGATATCTCTTCAAACAATATGAGTCCATTAGATACAAAAAATTATCATGGACTTGTATTTACAAGTACAAATGCAGTTAGATTTTTAAAATTAAAACATGATGACAAAACTATTAAGTGTTTTTGTGTTGGCAGCTTTACAGAAAAATCTTTGAGACGAAAAGGTTTCAACAATACAACGTCCGCGTCTGGCACCGTTAATGCCCTCAAAAATATAATAATAAACTCAGAAAAAAATATAAAGAATTTAGCCTATCTATGTGGAGATGTGATTTCCTTTGAGTTGGACAAAGAACTTAAATCTGAAGGTTTTAAGGTTAGCAAAATTATAAATTATACATCATCTAAGATCACCAATCTTAGTAAAGAAACCATGGAACTGATGAAAAAATATCCAGCAAATATAGCCCTTATTTATTCCAAAAGAAGTGCAGAAAGTTTTGATGAGATAGTTAAAAAATACTCACTTTCTCAATTGATGACACATTGCTCAGTTATGTGTATAAGTAAAAAAATTGAGGATTTTTTAAGATCAAAAGGTTGGAATAAAACTAAAATTTTTAGTCCTGGAGAGGAATTAATAAAAATAGATCAAATTAAAAATGGATAAATTAAATCAATTTATAAGTTTATTTGTAGACGTCTGGAAAAATGGAATATCCGGAGTAAATATCTCTGAAATTATCACAGCTCTTTTAATTTTTTTAATCTTTCTTTTTCTAAGAGGGCTATTTTCAAAATTCATTATAAGAAGGTTAGAAAAATATGTTTCTAAAACATCAAATCGTTTTGATAATTCTCTTGTCGATTCGTTAAAGGGACCCACAAAGTTTTTTCCAATAGTAATAGGTTTTTTTATTGCGACCAGCTACGTATCGCTAGGAGAAAGTACAGAAAATTTTATAGACAATGCCAATAGAACTTTAATAACAATTTTAATTTTTTGGTCATTGCATCAAATAATAGGTCCTATTTCTGTATTAATAAAAACCATAGAAGATCTATTGTCGAGAGACCTGCTTAATTGGATTATAAAAGCTTTTAAAATTTTGATTTTAATTCTTGGTGCCGCAGCAGTATTAGAACTATGGGGCATTAAGATAGGACCAATAATTGCAGGTTTGGGTTTATTTGGTGTTGCCGTAGCATTAGGTGCTCAAGATTTATTTAAAAACTTAATTTCAGGAATTTTAGTCTTAGTTGAAAAAAGATTTAAAGTAGGTGACTGGATTGTTGTTGAAAACATTATTGAAGGAATTGTTGAAAAAATAGGTTTTAGATCAACCGTTGTAAGAAAGTTTGATAAATCAGTTGCTGTAATTCCAAATTTTCAATTTGCAGAAAATGCTGTAATCAATATCAGCGAAACAACAAATTGGAGGATTAGTTGGATCATTACTCTTCAGTACAATACCACAATTGATCAATTAAAAAAAATCCGAGATGAAATAGATAAATATATTACAACTTCTAAAGACTATAAAATTAGCGATAACACAATGCATGCAGTTAGAATTGATAAATTTTCTGACAGCTCAATCGATATGTATGTAAGATGTTTTACAAATACTGATAAATGGTCGGAATGGTTAAAGGTTAAAGAAAGATTGGCGATTGCAGTTAAAGAAATAGTTGAAAAAAACAAAGCATCTTTTGCTTTTCCTAGCCAATCTATTTATGTGGAGAAAAAATAATGAAATCTATTTTAATTTTATTAGACAGTGTTGTAAGCATTTATATATGGATTTTAATAATAAACGCTATACTTAGTTGGTTAATTGCCTTCAATGTTTTAAACACTTCAAATCGACTAGTTTATTCTATACTAGATATCAGTTATAAAATGACCGATCCACTTTTGAGACCAATTAGAAATTTTTTACCAAATTTAGGCAATATAGATATTTCTCCTGTGGTTTTAATTTTACTTTTAATGTTTGTAAGAAATTTAATTTTTGAATTTTTTGCCCCTTCTATGTTTTAAAATATGATTATTGATGGAAAAAAAACAGCTGCAAAACTAAGAGATGAAATTAAAAAAAAAATATCTGATCTAAAATCTTCTTTTAACTCTGTACCAGGTTTAACTGTAATTTTAGTAGGAGAAGATCCAGCTAGTAAAATATATGTAAAAAATAAGGAAAAATTTTCTAAAGAAGTTGGAATGAATTCCGAGGTAATTAGATATCCAAAAAATATTGAAGAAAAAGTTATTCTAGATAAAATTGTAGAACTCAATAAAAACCAAAAAGTATCAGGTATTCTTGTTCAGTTACCTTTGCCAAAGCATATAGATAAAAGAAAAGTTATTGAAACCATTATTCCCTCCAAAGACGTTGATGGATTTCATCCAGTAAATGTTGGAAATTTATCCTCTGGATATGAAAGTAGCGTACCATGCACTCCATTAGGATGTTTTTTATTGCTTAAAGAGGTGGAAAAAAATTTAAGTGGAAAACATGCGGTAGTCATTGGTAGATCAAATTTAAATGGAAAACCAATGGCCCAATTATTACTAAGAGAAAACTGTACTGTAACCATTACACATTCAAAAACCAAAGATTTGAAGGCGGAGTGCAGTAAGGCTGATATAATTATTGCTGCCGTGGGAAAACCAAAGCTTGTAAAAGGAGATTGGGTAAAAAAACATGCTATTGTTATTGATGTAGGTATTAACAAAACTGAGTCCGGAATAGTAGGGGATGTTGATTTTGAAGAAGTTTCGAAGATGGCAAAAGCTATAACACCTGTTCCAGGCGGTGTAGGTCCTATGACAATTGCATGTCTACTTAAGAATACGGTTGAGTGCTTCAAAAGAGCTAATTCTTAAAATTATTCAGATTATATACTTTAGGTCAATGAAATTATTTTTAATTCTTGGAAATCAATTATTTAGTCCAAAATATTTAAAAGAATTTTCAAAACATATTTTTTATATGTCAGAAGATCTTGGGCTATGTACTTTCCAAAAACATCATAAGCTTAAAATTTTATTCTTTTTATCCGCAATGCGATCTTATAGAGACGAACTAAAAAAACAAAAATATAAAATAGTCTATAATGATTGTCATGAAGATTTTAAAATTTCATATGAAAAAAAACTTGAGAAGATAATTAAAGAAAAAAAAATAAAAGAAGTAACTTTTTTTGAGATAGAAGATATTTTCTTTGAAAAAAAGTTAAAATTATTTTTAAAAAAGATAAACATAAAATTCAATGAAATAAAATCTCCTATGTTTCTTACATCTAGGGATGAATTCAAAAAATACCTTAATGGAACAAAAAAACCATTTATGGCAAACTTTTATAAAATTAATAGAATGAAATTTAATATTTTAATGAATAAAAATGGTACCCCAAAAGGTGGCAAATGGAGTTTCGATGAAGATAATAGAAAAAAACTACCAGACTCAGTCAAAATACCTAAAAATTTAGAATTTGAATCTACAATTCACACAAAAAATCTTAAAACATTCGTTGAATCAAACTTTAAGAGTCATCCAGGATCAACAGAAAATTTTTGGTTCCCAACCACAAGAGAACAATCATTTAAACTTTTAGATCAATTCTTAAAAACAAAAATTAATTTATTTGGAGATTACGAGGATGCTGTTAGTAAAAAATCAAATATATTATTTCATAGTGCGTTAAGCCCTTTGATTAATATTGGATTAATAACACCAATTGAAATTTTGGATAAACTTAGAAAAATAGAAAATAAAGTAAAAATTAATTCTTTGGAAGGCTATGTTAGGCAAATTATTGGATGGAGAGAATTTATGAGAGGAATTTATCAAAATTACGATCAACGTCTTGAAAATACAAATTTTTTTAATCATAAAAATAAAATGAAGTTGTCTTGGTACACTGGTACCACTGGTTTGGATCCTTTAGATTATTCTATAAAAAATGCCCTAAACTTTGGTTGGTCCCATCACATTGAAAGGCTAATGATTTTAGCCAACATAATGAATCTTTGCCAGATACATCCAAGGCAAGTTTATAAATGGTTTATGGAAATGTTTGTGGACTCTTCTGATTGGGTAATGGCACCAAATGTTTATGGAATGGGTCTTTTTAGCGATGGAGGAGTATTTGCAACAAAACCGTATATATGTGGTTCAAGTTACTTTCTAAAAATGATGGATTTTAAAAAAGGCGAATGGTGCAATGTTATGGATGGTTTATATTGGAATTTTATTAATAAAAATAGGAAGTTTTTTTTAAAAAATCCTAGGCTCTCTATGATGGTTAGAGTTTTTGATAAGATGAAAATAGATAGAAAAAAAATAATTTTAAATGCAGCTACAAAGTTTATTAATCAAAACACGATTTAAGTGAATAAAAAAGAAAACCTTCCAACTAAAATTTGTATCATTTGTAATAGACCATTTGCTTGGAGAAAAAAATGGAGACTAAATTGGAATAAAGTAAAATATTGTTCAAAAAAATGCTCTAAAAAATAATACTTAGTTCATTTGAAATTTTGATAAAATTTTAGGTAAATTTGATTTAAAATTAAAATATCCTTTATTAGAAAATTGCCAAGAATATTTATCTTCATTTCTCAAAATAAAATTAAAATTCAGCTTATTCATTTTTGAAAGACTTTTTATGAAGGACATATTTTCTCCCACACATGGATAAATTATATCAAAACTCCTAATATTTTGGATTAGTTTCTTAAGCTTCATTTCATCTATAACCTCAAATTTATTAAACCTTGTTTTTTGGTCTTCAATAATTTTTTTTTTAAACTCTATTACTTTTTCATTCAACTTTATTTTTCTAGAATTATTTTCTAATACCACACAATAAATATTCTGATACTTTTTTAAATCCAAAGTTTCAATATTTAAATCATTTTCAAAAAATAATAAATTATCGTTCGAATTATTCTCATAAAAAAATTTTAAGGGAGTAATTTTATATTCTCGATTATCTAATATAGGCGGTGCATTTTCGATTAACTTAACATCTTTGTATTTATTATTAGTAAATTTTGAAATATTCCAAGACTGGGCTGAATAACTTTTTCCTTTTGTTTGTAATCCGGCTACCCAGCGCCAACTAAGTGTATTAGAGGCTGCATCACCATCGTAAAGATATTTCATAAAAAATTCTGCACCTTTTTGCCAAGGTAATTTTAGAGTGAAGATCCAAATACTGGCAAACCACATTCTTGTATGGTTATGCAAATAATTAAATTGTTTTAGTTCATTAACCCAGTTATTAAAACACTCAATCTGTGTATTTCCATTTTTTGCATCAATAAGACTTTCATCCTCTTTTATAAAATTTAAATCTTCAATAAAATCTGACCAAACTTTTGGTCTTAGTTCAAGCCATCCTTTCCAGTAAACGCGCCAGAATACTTCTTGAATATATTTATCAACTTTTTGATATAGATGTTTTTTTAAAACTTTTTTTACTATTTCGTACTCTGTAATAAGCCTATGGGTTACATATGGAGATAAGCACGAAACATTTTTTCTTTGCGCAGGCCCAAAATCAAAATTTCTCTTTGAATTGTAGTCAACAATTTCATTATTAATAAAATTATCAAGTTTTTTTAAAGCCTCATTTCTAGTAGTTTCAAATTTCATAAATATTACTTTTATTTAACCTTTTTAATTTTTTTTGATATTGTGAATATAACCGCATGTATAAAATTTTTTTGTTTTTACTTTCAATTTTTTTACTTTGTATATCAACTGCTAATTCAAACGAAAACCTTATACAAAAATTGAAAGAAGGGGGTAAAATTGTTTTCATCAGACATGCGATTGCCCCAGGCGGCGGTGATCCAATTAATTTTGATATAAATGATTGTAGTACACAACGTAATTTAAGCGATGAAGGCATCAAACAATCTAAAAGAATTGGTGCTTTTTTTTATAAAAAGAATATTCCCATCGACCAAGTTTTAACAAGTGAATGGTGCAGATGTAAAGATACTGCAAAACATGCATTTAAGAATTTTAAAACCTTTAATGCTCTAAATTCTTTCTTCTCTGAAAAATTTAAAAAAAATAAAAAAAAACAAATGGAAGATTTACTGCGATTTATAAGAAAATGGGACGGGGAGAGAAATTTGGTGCTAATAACTCATTATGTGGTTATTTTAGAAGCTACTAACAAAACAGCTTCCTCTGGTGAATTAATAATTTTGGATAAAAACCTGAATTTTATAGGAAGAGTCAGCGATCACTAAGTTTGTTTGTCACAGATATTTTATCGTAAATTAATATATAAATATTTTATGTGTCCTATTTGTTGGATATCCGGTTTCATTTCAGTAATCTTTGGAGGGTCTTTATTAGCAGTCGTTAACCATCCAATATCATGGCTACTAAGTGGACTATTAATTACGTATGCAGCTTATAAATTTTACGAAGCTAAAAAAAAAGGTAAAAAGATGACAAAAGAAACAAAGTTAAGAAACAGAAAAACAATTTTAAGATTTGTACAAGGTGTATTAGTTGGATCCATAGTGACTATAATTGTTTTTTACAGTCTTACGTATAAAGAGCACGAAAGAATGCATCAATTATTAGAAAAACACGGTATTGAAAAACATGAACATTAAAAGTTATGATTGCTAATCTAGTTTTCACGTCAATAGCCGCTGTATTAGGGATAATGCTCTTCTTCTCATTTGTAGTTGCCCCAGTAGGATTTAAAACATTAAATGAAAAAAGTTACAGAAATTTCATAAGAAAAATATTTCCATTTTATTATTCTATTAACTTAATAATACTAATCTTAGTATCTATACCAATTTATATTTACCATGGAATGAATTTTAGTTTAGGCTTAATTTATGTTTGCTGTGCTTTATTTGCCTTTTCACTTTTTATATTAATGCCTTTAATAAATAAATATAAGGATAAAAATAATAAGAGAAAATTCAAAATTGCTCATTCATTATCTGTAATAATAAATTTTTTACAAATATTTATTTTAATAGCAATTATATTTTAAATAGAAAATCTAACCAATGTTAGAACGTCCACCGTCAACACCAATTATTTGACCTGTTATCCAAGAACTTTCATCAGAAAGAAGAAATTTTGCTAAGGCTGCACTATCAACACCTTCACCGACTCTTTTAAGAGGATGTTGTTTTGCAATACCTTCAGCTATTTTTGTATTACCAAGAATTCTTCCTGCCATTTTCGAATTACTTAAACTTGGAGCAATACAATTTATTCTTACGTTAGGAGCTAATTCTGCAGCTAAAGAAACAGTAAGTCCTTCCAAAGATGCTTTTACTGGAGAAATTATACTATGATTTGGAAAACCTTGTTTAACAGCAACAGTCGAAAACATTACTATTGATGATTTATTTTTTTTTAAATTTTCCTTATATTTTTTTATAATTTCAACAATAGGAAACAAATTTAATTCAAAACTTTTTATAAAATCTTTCTTTGTAACTAGGTTTATTGGTTTTAGATCAATGGAACCAACACAATAAGCTATTCCTCCGATTTCAAAGTTTTTAATATCAGTATCAATATTTTCTATAAAATTTTGATCAGTAATATCTGTAACACTGTAAGAACTACCTATTTCTTTTGAGAGCTTAGATACCTCTTCTTCATTCTTACCTACTAAATGAACATCACTGGAATTATCTTTTAGTAATCTTGCAAGTGAACTTCCAACTGCACCCGTTGCTCCAAAAATTAAAATTTTGCCTGCCATAAATCTAAGCTCTTTTTTTGGTTTGTAACTTTTTGGCGATCGAAAAACTCAAAAAGGTTAAGTAGGTTCCAGTAATAAATAATGCGTTAGCAATAATCATTGTGACCTGGGATATTTCGAAATAAGAAAAGAGTAAATATGCAAACCCTAACATAAGATCCCACACACCAAATAATAACAAATAAAGTGACCACCTTGTTTCTTGATTTAAAGTTTTAAAATCTGCAATACGATTTTTAATATAATCATTTCCCAGCGCAATAAGCATTAAAGGTATTATAAAAAAGAAAATCCAAACATATATTGCTATACCAAAATTCTCTTCAACCCAAATTTTTGGAAACAAAGTAGTTTCATGAAGTAGAGTCCAGAATATTAAGTAACCAAACATATAATAAGCCACTATGGCAACAAGCTGCTTCATTTTTTACTATGCTTCCTCACCCGGATTTTTCTTGTCCATACCAAGCTTTTTACTATATCTTAATGTTAGGAAAAATACTGACAAAGATAATAAAAGAATAGCACCACCCTGGTAGATTAGATTTATGGATGCACTGTCTTTATCTTGTAGAATAATTAATCTAGCTAATGCGGTAATAGCAATTAATACAGGATAAGTAATTCTGATTGTCTTACTAGCCCAGAAAACTCCTATCATTCCAATTACTTCAATATAAATAAACATTAAAAGCAAATCTGCTAATGCAACTCTTTTTGCCTTGTACATTTCATTAATTTCAAAACCAAAAGCCAATACCGTTCCGACTAAAATGAATATTACAGCAACTAGCTGAATATTTCTTATTGTAGTTTGCATGCTCATGGAATTAATATATACTAATATTTTTTAGGCTCTAAGCTTTCTTGCCGCACCTAATATGAATTTCTCAACTTTTGACTTTTTAAAAGACTTGTTTTCCTCAAAAGAGACTTTCTTTTTGGAATAAGCTTTGCTTTTACTTTTTCTTGATAAAATAAATGTATTACCCTTATAAAGTTTAAGTTTAACAACACCATTTACCTGCTTCTTTTTATTATCAATAATTTTTTGTAGTTTAAATCTAGCTTTAGAATACCAAAAGCCATTGTAAATTAATTCTGCATACTTAGGCATAATCTCATCTTTTTCGTGCATAGTTTTTTTATCAAGCGAGATAGACTCAATCGCTCTATGAGCAATCATTAATAAGGTACCCCCAGGAGTTTCATAAACCCCTCTAGACTTTATTCCAATAAATCTATTTTCAACGAGATCAACCCTGCCAATTCCATTTTTACCAGCAATGATATTTAACTTTTCTAAAAGTTTAGAGGGTGACAATTTTTTACTATTTACTGAAACTGGATCACCATTTTTAAATCCTATAGATATATAAGAAGGTTTATTAGGTGCTTTTTCTGGTGATATAGTTCTTTGAAAAATATATTCAGGCGCTTGTTTATTTGGATCTTCTAAAACTTTACCTTCAGTAGAAGTATGAAAAAGATTATCGTCTACTGAAAATGGTGGCGCCCCCTTTTTGTCTTTAGGTATTATTATATTATTTTTTTTTGCGTATTTGATCAAATCACTTCTTGAATTCAATTTCCAAACTCTCCAAGGGGCGATAACTTTAATTTTTGGACCAAAGTAATAATACCCCAGTTCAAATCTTACTTGATCATTTCCTTTTCCTGTAGAACCATGAGAAACAGCAAATGCTTTAAATTTTTTTGCTATAGCAATTTGTCTTTTTGCAATCAATGGTCTAGCTATAGAAGTTCCGAGCAAATAAACACCCTCGTACAATGCATGTCCTCTAATCATTGGAAAAACATAATCTCTAACAAAAATATTTTTTAAATCCTCAATAATAATATTTTTAACACCAAGTTTTTTTGCATTTTTTATTATTTTATGTTTATTCATTTTCTGACCAATGTCTGCTGTGTAGGAGATTACTTCAGACTGATAATTCTCCTGAAGCCATTTAAGTATAACCGAGGTATCTAGACCACCTGAATAGGCTAAAACGATTTTACTTTTTTTTTTAGGCACAACTTTTTTTTGCAGTGTTGTATGCTTTTGTAAAACCCATCATGGAGTATAATTCTTTTGTTTTAACTCCATTTGCTGTAGATGCTGTTATTGATAATTTTGAAGCTTTTTTCATAACTTTAATCAAATTAAATTCTTCTTCTTGATCCTGAATCCATGCAAATTTCCCTTTTGCCAAAGTGAATGCAAATTCATTTTTACCAGATTTAGCTATAACTGTAGCTGGTTTATATGCAAAACCTCCAGTAACGCTAATTTCATTTTTAATTTTTTCATCTTTTCTAAATGAAACAAATAATCTTGCAGTATCAATTTTTAATTTATTTGGAGATCTTTCTGTTGGAATGGTTTGAGCAAAGCAAACTTTACCTTTCCCATCATTAAAAGTAAAAGCTTCCCAGTTTTTATATTTTCCTAAACTCTTTGGTTCAGAAGCAAAAATTATTGTGGGAAAAAATCCTACAAAAAATATACAGACAAATATTATTTTTTTTATCATTTTATTTTTGATTGATATACATAATTTATACAAATTTAATTTCTTTTCAACAGTTCTTTAATTATGGAGCAGGATTAGGAATATTTTCATGAATTAAGTTTATTTCATCCATAATTTTCTGATCCAACGAGACGTCAACACTCTCTATATTTTCCTTAAGTTGCTCCATGGTTGTTGCACCAATAATATTGCTGGTTACAAAGTCTCTTGAATTAACAAAGGCTTGAGAAAGTTGTGTCAAAGAGATTTTATGTTTTTGAGCAATATTGAAATATTTGTCTACTGCTTTGTAAGTTCTTTCGTTGTGATATCTAGGATAATTGTCGTAAAACAAATCCATCCTGGAATTTCTTGGCATTTGGTTGTTTCTATATTTCCCAGTTAAATATCCTGCAGCTAAAGGAGAATATGCTAAAAGACCAGCTTTTTCTCTTAAGGAAATTTCTGACATACCCACCTCATAAGATCTGTTCACTAAACTGTAAGGGTTTTGAACAGATACTACTCTTGGTAACTTTTCATTTTCTGCTATTTGTAAAAATTTTGAAAAGCCCCATGGTGTCTCATTTGATAAACCAATATATCTAATTTTTCCTTGATCAATTAACTTTTTTAAAACTTTTAGAATATCTGTAAAACTATTCCAGCTTTTTTCATTATCATTATGCTCGTAGTCTAAATCCCCAAAAAAATTTGTATTTCTTTCTGGCCAGTGTAATTGGTATAAATCTATATAATCTGTTTTTAATCTTCTAAGACTATTATTTGTTGCATCTTCGATACTCTTCGAGGAGTATTGTGCTCCACCACCTCTAATCCATTTAAGACCTGGTCCTGCAATTTTAGTTGCTAATATGATTTTGTCTCTATTTTTTTTTGTTTTAAACCAATTTCCAATAATTTCTTCGGTTTTTCCATAAGTCTTTTCTTTTGGGGGTATTGCATATAATTCGGCTGTATCAAAAAAATTTACACCTTTTTCTAAAGCATAATCCATTTGTTCAAATCCCTGTTCCTGTGTATTTTGTTCACCATATGTCATGGTTCCAAGGCAGATGAGACTAACTTTAAGATCTGTATTACCTAAATTCTTAAATTTCATAAAATTGCAGTATTTGTAGGCGATATATGAACCATTGAAAATACCAAAAAAATGAATATATTTTAATAATGGAATTTAACAAACAAAATACAACTGCAAAATCCTCTATATCTCAGACTCATGATATAGATCAGGGCTTAAGAAGCTATATGTTGAAAGTTTATAATTATATGGGTTCTGGAGTTTTTCTTACAGGTATTATTTCTTTATTATTGTTCAGACTTTCTGGAGGCTATAATATTCAAGTTTCTTCTACTGGTATCACTGGTCTCACTGGAATCGGACAAGCTTTATTTGCATCACCTTTAATGTGGGTAGTAATGCTTGCCCCACTAGGAATTGTTTTTTATATGAGTTTTGGCATTAGAAAAATGAGTGCAGCAAAAGCACAAACAACATTTTGGATATTCGCTGCTCTTATGGGGGCATCACTCGCTTCTATATTTTTAGTTTATACTGGTGCCAGTATTACTAGAGTATTTTTTATAACCTCAGGAACTTTTGGCGCTATGAGCATTTATGGTTACACTACAAAAAGAGATTTAACCAAATTAGGCTCTTTTTTAATGATGGGATTAATAGGAATTATAATTGCATCTATTGTAAATATTTTTTTGAAATCAAGCATGATGTATTTTGTAATATCTATTATCGGCGTTTTGATTTTCGTTGGACTTACTGCGTATGACACACAAAAAATTAAAAATATGTATTTAGCTACTGACGACAGCGAAACTTCAGGAAAAAAAGCGGTTATGGGGGCGTTAACACTTTACTTAGATTTCATAAATTTGTTTATAATGCTTTTAAGGCTTTTTGGACAAAGAAGATAAAACTATTTAACAATTTTCAATCTAGACCACTCAACTTTACTTATTAAATTTTCAATATTATAAGATTTTTTTAAAATTTTTCCATTTTTGTCTAAAATATAAAATCTTTCTTTTATATTTTTTGGACTTAGATTTTTTGATATTCTATAAATTGGTTTCTCTGATGCTCTTTGGTAAATATCAAAACTAATTTCCTTTTTATTTATTGACAGTCCATAATCTTTCCAGTCTCCTGATGAAACTTTTCTAGCATACAAATCGAGTATAATTTGAAGCTCTCTTTTAATAAAAAACTTTTCTTTTTTATAAAATTTATTATTAACTACTAATTTCAATTTAATTGTCATATTTTTTGTATTTTTGAATCAATGGTACTTGAAATGCCGTGAATATAAAAGTAATCGGCAAAATTCCCCAAACTTTAAAGTTTACCCAAATTTCTTCAGTTTGTGTTCTCCATATTAATTCATTAATCAAAGCTAGAAAAAGAAAGAAAAATATCCATCTGTATAACAATTTGTCCCAACCGACTTCCTCTAATTGAATGGAGCCTTTAAAAAAAACTCTAAGAAGATTGTTGTTAAATATAATTTTTCCTAAAAATAATATTACTGCGAAAAGAATATTAATTATAGTTGGTTTTAAATATAGAAAAATTGGGTTATTAAAAAAAATTGTAAGTCCTCCAAATGTAGCTATAAGAATAGCTCCGATCAAGGGAACATAAGGCACTTTTTTTCCCATAATATAGACCACAAATACCGATATTAATGTAGCTACGATTAAGGGAGGTATTGCTAAGAGCAAGTCCTTATCGCCTCTATAATAGACAACAAAAAAAATAAACAGTGGCCCAAAGTCTGTTAAAAATTTAACAAAAGATTTATTCACAATTAAATTTACCACAAAATTTTTTTAATTAAAATTTTTTTGTTGATTTTGATATAGATTTTAATAACCTTTAATTAATGAATAAAAAAATAGCAAAATTTTCCATAGGAGATATAGTTAAACACAGGCATTTCAATTTCAGAGGAGTTATTTATGATGTTGATTTTGAGTTCAATAATTCAGAAGAATGGTATCAATCAATTCCAAAAGAGGTAAGGCCTAGAAAAGATCAACCTTTTTATCATCTTTTAGCAGAAAATAGCGAGGTCACATATGAAGCCTATGTTTCCGAACAAAATTTAATTGTAGACCACTCAAAAGAGCCTATTAGACATCCACTAATTAATGAAATTTTCTCTGAAAAACGTGGACATGTTTATTATAAGCGATCAAATTAGTTAAAATACCTTTCTGCCACAAATTTAACAAAGTTTATTCAAATCTCTGTCTTAAAAATTCATTAGTTTTGATATGTTAGTCTCATTGAGGATCATTTTTACTTCCTTATCTCCCTCAGATCCTCAATGAGCTTAAGGATAAAAAAGCCCATTCAAAATTTCACTAAAATAAGATAAAAAAACTAATGTTTAAGATTTTTAGCCCTGGTAATATTTTTGTATTCTTAAATAGAATTAGCAAATCAATTAAGCTGATGCTAATTCCTTTGCTAATGGTATCACTTATCTTTGCTCTTTTTACTTCTCCTGTAGACTATATCCAAGGCGATTCAGTGAGAATAATGTATGTTCATGTTCCTTCTTCATGGATAGCTTTAGCGTGTTTTTCATTTATTAGTTTTTTAACTATTTTAAACTTCTTATTAAGGTTAAAAAATGCATTAATAGTTTATAAAAGTATTGCACCGATTGGTTTAATATTTTGTTTAATATCCTTGGTCACGGGCTCACTCTGGGGACAGCCAACTTGGGGAACTTTTTGGGCATGGGATGCAAGATTAACTTCGATGTTAGTTTTATTATTTTTTTATATAATTTTTATTTTCTCTTACAAGTTTATACAGAATCAAGACCAGTCACTCAAAATTTGTTCAACAATATCTATTTTAGGTTTAATGAATTTATTCATTATCAAATACTCAGTTGATTTTTGGTCAACACTTCATCAGCCATCTAGCGTGAGAATCTTTGGTAAAACATCAGTACATAAATCAATGCTGCTACCTTTAACCTCAATGTTATTGGTATTTCTAGTGTATTGTGCGTTAATTTTTCTAATGAAATATAGAACAGAAATAATTAGAATGAAGAGAAAAGGTTTAAAAAGATTATGAACTTAGAAATTTTTTTAATGGACGGTTATGGTATATATGTTTGGTCAGCATTTATATTTGCTTTTATAGTCTGCTTTGCTTTGTACTTAAAAACAAAAAAAACACTTACAAAAGTTGAGATAGAATATAAAGAAGAAGTTAATAAACTTTCAGTCCAACAAGTAGAAACATTAAGCGCAGGAAAAATTTCAAAAGAAATTCTAACTACTCAGGTAAAAGCAAAATAAAGCATTTCAATAATGCTTAATAAAAAAACAAAAAATCGTTCATTCTTATTCTTTTTATTTTCATTATTATTAATAGTTGCCGTTTCTATTTCATTAAAAATACTAGATGACAATGTTTTATATTTTCTTTCACCCTCTGAAATTCAACAGAAACAAAACATAGATTTTAACAAATATATAAGAATTGGTGGAATGGTAAAAAAGAAATCAATAATAGTAAAAAATGATGAAATTAAATTTACTATAACTGATTTAAAAAATGAAATAATAGTAACTTATAAAGGAACAGTTCCAAATTTATTTGCTGAAGGCAAGGGAGTTGTTGCTGAAGGAAAGTTAAAAGATAAAAAGTTTTTTGTTGCAAAACAAATTTTAGCTAAGCATGACGAGAATTACATGCCACCAAAAGAATAACTAAGATATAATGATAAGTAAATTTGGGAATCTTTTTGTAATAATTTCAATTTTATTAAGTTTTTCTTTAATATTTATTTCGGTTAAAGAATTGAAAAATAATATTAACAGTCCTTCAGTTAAGATTAAAAACCTCTCTCTTTTACAATTGTTTTTTACGAATTTAACTTTTGTTATTTTATTATTAGGTTATCTTTTTTCAGATTTTTCTTTAATAAATGTTTATGAGAATTCTCATACAGAAAAACCTTTGCTTTATAAAGTTTCCGGTGTCTGGGGAAATCATGAAGGTAGTTTACTTTTATGGATTAATATTTTAGTTTTATTCTCTTATCTTTTTTTTACAAAGAACTTGGGCATTAATAAAAAATTTCAACTTTTTACTCTAATTTTTCAAAATATTCTAATAATAGGCTTTTTTATTTTTTTATTTACAACGTCTAATCCTTTTAGTGAAATATTTCCAACTCCAAAAGAAGGTTTAGGTTTAAACCCGATACTACAAGATCCAGCATTAGCCATCCATCCACCTTTACTTTATTTAGGTTTTGTTGGTTCATCTATTTATTTTTCAGCTGCATTAGCGTCTCTTACTTCTAAATTTACTGGAAAAGATTTTGCATCAGTTGTCAGACCTTGGATTTTAATATCTTGGATATTTCAAACTTTGGGAATCCTTGCTGGATCCATTTGGGCATATTATGAGCTAGGATGGGGAGGCTATTGGTTTTGGGATCCAGTTGAAAATTCATCCTTGATACCATGGTTTTTAATGACAGCTCTATTACATTCAATTTTAGTATTGGAAAGGAGAAATGGAATTTATCTTTGGGTAATCATTTTAAGCATTTTAACTTTTACAATGAGTGTAACAGGAACTTTTCTAGTTAGATCGGGAATATTAAACTCAGTACATACATTTGCAAGCGATCCAACTAGAGGCTTATATATATTAATATTTCTCTCTTTAATGATTTTTGCTTCTATTTATATATTCTATAAATTTGCTCCAACAGAGGAAAGAAAATTTCAATTATTTAGCAAGGAATTTTTTATACTTACAAATAATTGGTTTATGAGTTTTTTTTTGATAACCGTTTTAATTGGAACAGTTTATCCTATATTTCTTGAAGTTTTAACAAATCAGAAAATCTCTATTGGTCCTCCATATTATAATACAGTTTTAGCCCCATTTCTGGTTCCACTATTGTTTGCAATGGCCTATGGTCCTAAAACTAGCTGGCTAATCCCCAAACCAATAAAAATAAAAAATTTTTTATTTAGCTTAGGAATCTCCTTAGTAGTTGCTGCAATAATAATTTATTTTCTTAGTCAAAAAAAATTCCTAATAAATGTCTTATTGATTTCCTCTATATATCTCATAGTGCAAAGTACAGTTGATGTATTTAAAAGTAATACTAACAAAGCCTCTAACAAAACCTTTATCAACAAAGGAAGCTCAGTCTCACATCTTGGTTTTGGTTTGCTAATATTATTTATTTCTCTTAATAGCTTAATGTCTGTTGAAAACGATTTTAATATTAAAGTTGGAGAAAAAAAGAAACTAAAAGATTTTGAAATTACTTTAGAAAATTTGAGAGTTTATGATGATAAAAACTTTAAAAAATTTGTGGGTGAAATTATTATTTTAAATAAGAAAAATAATTTTATTGAAAAATTAAAACCAGAGATTAGAGTTTATAATAGTCCTGAAACAATCACTTACGAAGCATCAATCAAGTCCAATTTACTTGGGGATACCTATGTAACTATGAGTAATATTTCTAGAAGTAAATTTTATAATATTAAATTTCAAAAAAAACCATTTATGAACATGATATGGTTCTCAACAATTCTTATAGTATTGGGGGGTCTACTAAGAATGGTGTTTAAAAAATAAATGAAAAAAATTATTTTATCTTTAGTTATTGTTTTAGCACTTTTTGTTATTATAATTTTTTCTCTTGGACTTAAAACCAAACAGATTTATGATACCCAGGATATCGTTGGCAAACCTATACCAGAAGTAAATATTAAAATATTTAACCAAGATAAGAAATTTAATACAGCTGAATTAAAAAAAAATAATTTTACCCTAATTAACTTTTGGGCATCTTGGTGTGCTCCATGTAAAAAAGAACACAAACATTTAATTGCTCTTAACAAAAAAAATATTAAGATTCTTGGAATAAATTTTAAAGATAAAAAATCTAACGCTAATTACTTTCTAAAAAAACTTGGGAATCCTTATTATCTTATTGCATCTGACATAGATGGAAAATCTTCAGTATCCTTTGGTGTTTATGGTATACCAGAAACTATTTTAATTGATAAAAATTTAAAAATAATTAAAAAATATATAGGTCCGATTGACGACAATGATGTTCAAAAAATTTTAAAAATTGTTGGTGTTAAATGAAAATTGTTAAATATACATTTTCTATTTTGATTTTAATAAATTTATTTTCTTTGAATGTATTTCCTAATGAAAATTTACAAAATAAAATATATAAAAATTTAAGGTGTCTAATTTGCCAAGGACAAAGTATTGCAGATTCCAATTCTGATTTTGCAAATACGATTAAAAGTGTTGTAAATGATAAAGTAAAAGAGGGAATGACAGAAAAAGAGGTTTATAATTTTCTTTCAGAAAAATATGGCGATTGGATTCTTTTTGATCCACCTTTCAAAAGAAAGAGCTTGTTGCTTTGGTCTCTACCATATGTGTTTTTTATTATTGGTGCCTTTGTTTTACTATTTGTATTAAAAAAAACCTTAAAACAAAGGAAATTTTAGAGTATGTACATTGATAATTATAAAATGTATTTTTTTTAGAATGAAAATAAAATCATTAGTTTTGCAATTAATAGTAATTAGTATTTTAACTACTAATTCTTTCGCAGAAAATGACAGATCTGGTTTAAAGTTTTATACAGGCATGTTTGATTTTAGTGACGACGGCGCTAAATCTCAATTGTTTGGAATACAGCACCAAAACTCCAATTTATACAGAGATACATTTTTAGGAGAGATGTCTCCTATTACTGGAGCCATGATTACAGCTGACAACGCTGTTTATCTATATTCCGGTATAGAAACAAATTATTCAATTGGTTTGATAAATATAACTCCAAGTTTTACCCCTGGATATTACAATCAGGGCGACGGTAAAGATTTAGGACATGGTTTAGAGTTTAAAAGTGAGGTTCAGCTTTCTATGGATCTTGGAGAAACTACAAATTTTGGGATGTCGTATAATCACGTTTCAAACGCAAGTTTAGGTGACAAAAATCCTGGAGCTAACAGTTATTCATTTAACTTTCTTAAAAAGTTTTAAAACTAATAAAATTTACAAATGAATCTAAACGATTGTTATAATTTTGCTGACTTTAGAAAACTAGCTAAAAAAAATCTACCCGCACCTATATTCCATTATATTGATGGCGGTTCAGACGATGAAGCAACTTTAAAAAGAAATACAGAGTCATTTTCAAAATGTGATTTAGTACCTAGTATCCTGGCTAGTGTTGGAGAACCAGATATGACCACAGAGGTTTTTGGAAAAAAAATTAATATGCCTTTATTTTTGTCTCCAGTTGCTATGCAGAGACTTTTTCATCATGAAGGAGATAAAGCAAGTGCAAGAGCTGCAGAAAAATTCGGAACTTTTTATAGCATGTCTACTATGGCCACTTCTTCAATAGAAGAAATATCAAATATATCAGGCGGGCCAAAAATGTTTCAAATATATATTCATAAAATTAAAGGTTTGACAGACAACTTAATTGATAGATGTAAAAGTTCAGGATTTAATGCAATGTGTCTTACTGTAGATACAGTAGTTGCGGGCAATCGTGAGCGAGATCATAGATGGGGATTTACTACTCCCCCAAAACTAACTTTGAAAAGTATTTTGGGTTTTATGATGCGTCCACAGTGGGCACTGAACTATTTAAGTAGTGAAAAATTTAAACTTGCTAACGTTTCTCACTTTACAAAAAAAGGATCAAGTATAGCAAAGGGCGTTATGGAGTATATTAATGAGCAATATGATCCTGCTATGAGTTGGAAAGATGCAGAATACTGTATTAAAAGATGGGGTGGACCATTTGCAATTAAAGGAGTTATGTCAGTTGAAGATGCAAGGCGAGCAGCAGACATTGGAGCTTCTGCAATAATGTTATCTAATCATGGTGGAAGACAACTTGACGGTTCAAGATCTCCATTTGATCAATTACCTGCAATTGTTGATGCCGTTGGCGGAAAATTAGAAATCATATTAGATGGGGGAGTAAGAAGAGGAACACATGTGCTTAAAGCCTTGTCTCTTGGAGCAACAGCTTGTAGTTTTGGCAAAGGTTTTTTATTTGCTTTAGGCGCTGGGGGCCAAAAAGGCGTTGAAGCTATATTGCAAAGAATGCATGACGAGATAAGACGTGACATGATATTATTAGGGTGTAAATCTATAAAACAGTTAAATAAAAAAAATATAGCTTTCAGATTATGAAATTAGCAAAAAGTTTAGATAGGTTGGGAACGGAGACGGCTTTTAGTATTTTAGCAGAAGCAAAACAACTTGAAGCCCAAGGAAAAGAGATGATTCATTTAGGTTTAGGTCAGCCTGATTTTAAAACTCCAAAACATATTGTAGATGCTGCAAAAAAAGCTTTAGATGACGGTCATCATGGATACGTGATGTCAAATGGAATCCTTGAATGTAGGCAAGCTGTAACAAGATGGATAAAAAAACGTTACAATACAGATGTTAACCCCGAAAGAATATTAATAATGCCCGGTGGAAAACCTACAATGACATATGCCATTCAATGCTTTGGTGAACCAGGAGCAGAAATTATTCATCCAACTCCAGCTTTTCCAATTTACGAGTCGATGATTAATTACACAGGCTCAACTTCGGTGAAGTATGATTTAACTGAAGACAAAGATTTAAAATTTAGTGCAGATAAGATCCTTTCTTTGATAACTGATAAAACAAGATTATTGGTTTTAATAAATCCAAATAATCCAACAGGAAGTTTTGTTGATAGAAAAGAAATTGATAAGTTAGCTGAGGGATTAAAAAAATATAAACATGTGACCATCTTAAGTGATGAGATTTATAGTAGACAAATATTTGATAGTAAAGAAATGCCATCATTCTTTAATTATCCAGATTTAAGAGATAGGCTAATAGTTTTAGAGGGTTGGAGCAAAGCATATTCAATGACTGGTTGGAGATTAGGATGGAGCTTCTGGCCCGAACATTTGGTTGGGCACGTAAATAAACTTGTGATCAATAGTGTTTCATGTGTAAATGCTGCAGCACAATTTGCCGGCATCGCAGCTTTGGATGGACCAGATGACTCAATTAATGAAATGATGAGAAAATTTACAATAAGAAGAAAATTGATACACGAAGGTCTTAATAATTTACCAGGAGTTGATTGTAGTCTACCCGGCGGAGCATTTTATGCATTTCCTAAAGTGATTGGAACAGGAATGAATGGATCAGAGTTTGCTAAAAAATGTATGCATGAAGCTGGAGTTGCAATTGTACCAGGAACTGCATTTGGCCATACCTGTAAAGATTACGCAAGATTTAGCTTTGCAGCCTCTAGTGACAATATTTCACAAGCTTTAGAGAAGATTAAAAAAATTCTTTAGTTAAAACCATTATATTGCTAGAATTTTATTAATTAAATTTTTGACCCAATTAATTTTAAATTATAGAATAGGAATATGAGCACATTAAAAATGCCTAGAATAGATAGGCAGATACTTAAAAATAAGGATAAAATAATTAAAGATATCTCTGCATTTACTAAAAAACAAAATATTTTATCTGAAAACGAGGAGCTTAAACCATATGAAACAGATGGTTTAGCCGCATATAGGCAAACTCCAATGCTAGTTGTTCTTCCAGAAACCACCCAAGAAGTTAGTAAAATTTTATCTTATTGTAATAAAAATAAAATTAAAATTGTTCCTAGAGGAGCAGGTACCGGTTTAGCTGGAAGCGCTTTACCTCTAGCTGACTGTATTTTATTAGGGCTTGGAAAATTTAACAAAATTAAAGAAATAGATTTTTCCAATAGATGCGTTGTTGCACAACCGGGTGTAACAAATTTAGCTATTACACATGCGGTTCAAGACAAAGGTTTTTATTATGCTCCAGACCCATCTAGTCAGATGGCATGTTCGATTGGAGGAAATGTTGCTGAGAATTCAGGTGGAGTACATTCACTTAAGTATGGAACTACAACTAATAATATATTGGGGGCTGAGGTAGTTTTAATGGATGGAACAATAACAAGAGTCGGGGGAAAAGTTTTTGACGCTCCCGGATATGATTTTCTTGGACTTATAACTGGATCAGAAGGTTTACTTTGTGTCATCACAGAGGTTACAGTGAAAATATTAAAGAAACCAGATACTGTAAAAGCCATCCTACTTGGTTTCCCATCCATTGAAGATGCAGGGAATGCTGTAATGAAAATTATATCTCATGGAATAATTCCTGCCGGGATGGAAATAATGGATAAAGTTTTATTAGAGGCAACTAATAACTTTTCTAAGGCCGGTTACCCATTAGAAGCCGAAGCAATGTTAATTGTTGAATTAGACGGTACTAAGTCTGAAGTAGAAGAACTAATTAAGAAAGTTGCAGAAATTTGTAAACAAAATAATTCTTCAAGTGTAAAAATAAGCAAGTCAGACGAAGAGAGATCTAAATTTTGGTCTGGAAGAAAGGCTGCATTCCCAGCTTGTGGAGAAATGGCACCAGACTATTATTGCGTGGACGGAACAATTCCAAGGAGCAAGCTAGCTAAAGTTCTAAGGGAAATAACAAAACTATCAAAAAAATATAAACTACCCGTTGCTAATGCATTTCATGCTGGTGATGGAAATTTACATCCAATCATAATGTTTGATGCTAATGATAAAATTTCTTTACAAAAAACTGAAAAATTCGGGGAAGATATTTTGAAATTATGCGTAAAATTCGGAGGAGTTTTATCAGGAGAGCATGGCATAGGTATAGAGAAAAGAGAATTAATGTGTGAAATGTTTAATGATAATGATATTCAGCAACAGATTAGTATTAAAAATTCTTTAGATCCAGACTCTCTATTAAATCCTGGAAAAGTATATCCTATTTTAAGAAAATGTGCTGAGGAAGGAAGATTACATATTCATGGAAGAGATAAATCAAAATTCTCAGACATCCCTAGATTTTAATGTTGAAAAATTTGAGCCAAAAGAAGAGAGAGAAATTCAACAAATAATTAAATATTGTTTTAAAAAAAATTTACCCCTTGAAATAGTAGGCAGTCAAACAAAACAAGGGATTGGAAAAAAACTTCAATGTGCCAAAACACTTCAAATGTCAAAATTTTCAGGCATCATAGATTATAAACCTGAAGAATTGTATATTACAGTTAAGTCCGGAACACCAATCAAAACAATTCAAGAAGTTTTAAAAAAAAATAATCAGCATTTAGCTTTTGAACCAACTAATTTTTCCCAGATTTTTAAAAAAGATTCTAACGAAGGTACCATTGGAGGAACATTGTCCTGCAATTTTTCTGGATCGCGAAGATTTAAAGTAGGTAGCGCGAGAGATCATATTCTAGGATTTAAAGGATTTAATGGAAAGGGTGAAAAAATTAAATCAGGAGGGACTGTTGTTAAAAATGTAACTGGTTATGATCTATCAAAATTGATCACGGGTTCATTTGGAACACTCTTAGTTTTAAGCGAAATAACTTTGAAAGTTTTACCATTAGAACCTGAGACAAAAACAATTATTATTAGTGGCCTACCTCTAGAACATGGATTGCTAACCATGAGCTCAGCTATTTCTTCTTCCAATGATCCATCTGGTGCAACATTCTATCCAGCTAATTTCAGGGGCAATTTTGTATTTAATGATTTAACCCACCCAGGTTCAATCACAGCAATAAGGGTTGAAGGCACAAAAGTTTCAACAAAACAGAGAATTGATAATTTAGTAGATGACCTGTCACTAAGAGATAAAAACTTGACTATTTTAGATAGCATCCAATCAGAGATTTTTTGGGAAGACACTAGGTCACTAAAAGTCTTTTCTAAAAGGGAAGGAAATATTTTAAGAGCTGTTATTCCTCCATCAGAAACATTAAATTTAATAAATAGAATCAAAAATTTTCACCCTAATTATATGATTGATTGGGGCGGCTCTTTAATTTGGATAGAATTAGACTATTTATCTAGCCAGAAAATTGATCAGCTGAGGCAAAGAATCATAGATGCCAATGGCTATATTACAGTAATTAAATCCCATGAAAGCGTTAAATCTTCCTCAGAAATATTTACTATTGATCCAATTAAATTTAGAATTTCACAAAATATTAAAAAGAGTTTTGATCCAAAAAGGATTTTTAACCCAGGTAAAATGTATACAGGTATTTAAATGCAAACAAATTTTTCAGAAGATCAATTAAAAAATAAAGACAATAAGTCTTCAGAGAAAATCATAAGAAAATGTGTTCACTGTGGAATGTGTAATGCTACATGCCCAACTTTTAATCTCCTAGGTGATGAATTAGACGGTCCAAGAGGCAGAATTTATTTAATTAAAGAAATGATAGAAAAAAAGAAAACCCCAACTAAGAAAGTTGTGTCCCACATAGATAAGTGCCTGTCATGTTATGCTTGTATGACAACTTGTCCTTCAGGAGTTAATTACATGCATTTAATCGACCACGGTAGAAATTATGTAGAAAAAAAATATAAAAGGCCATTTTCAGAAAGAATTTTTAGAGAATTACTTTCAAAAACATTACCGAAGCCAAAAATTTTTAGATTTTTAATTTTGTTTGCAAAAATAGGGCAAATTTTCAAATTTTTATTACCTAAAAAATTAAAGAGCATGTTAGATGTTGCTCCAAAAAAAATATATAGTAAAACTTTAAAATCACAAAGAGTTTACAAAGCCGAAAGAAAAAGACCGACAGCTAGAGTTGCCCTTCTAATTGGATGTGTTCAAAGAGTAGTTTCACCACAAATAAATGAATCCACAATCAGAGTTTTAACTAGGCATGGAGTTGAAGTTATCACAATGCCAGAAATAGAATGTTGCGGATCTCTAAATCACCATTTAGGTAAAGAAGAGCTTGCAAAAGAAACTTTTAAAAAAAATATTAATTTATGGTACGACGAGTATCTTAAAAATGGTTTAGATGCAATTATTTCTAATACTTCAGGATGTGGAACTACATTAAAAGATTATGCTTTTATTTTTAGGGAAGATAAAGAACTAAAAAAAAAATCAAAAAAAATATCTGAACTTACAAAAGATATAACAGAATTTCTTGATCAAAACCTAAAACTTTCCTTTAAAAAAGATAAGATTTCAAAAAAATATAATATTGCTTATCATTCAGCATGTTCAATGCAACATGGACAAAGAGTTCACAAACAACCAATAGAATTATTAGAAAAAACAGGAAATAAAATTTTCAATATACCTGATGGACATATTTGCTGTGGATCTGCAGGTACATATAATATTTTGCAATCAGATATAGCAAAAAGATTACTCGAACAAAAAGTTGAAAATATTAACAAAGTTAAACCAGATTTTATTTCAACTGGAAATATTGGTTGCATAATGCAAATTGCGAACGGAACAAAAATTCCCATTCTACATACTGTCGAGTTAGTAGATTGGTATACAGGCGGACCTAAACCTAAAAGTTTAGGGTCGATATGAAAAAAAAAATTTTAATAACTCGAAAACTACTTAGGTCAAACGAAGAGAGAGCAAGTAAATTATTTGATGTAAAATTAAATTTGAATGATGAAGTTTATTCTCAGAAAAAATTAGTGGAACTTAGCCAGGGTTGTGATGGAATTCTTAGTTCGCTCACAGATAAAATTGATGAAAAAGTTATAAATAGCCTGCCAGCATCTATAAAGATCATATCAAATTTTGCAGTTGGATTTGGTAATATTGACCAAGAAGTTGCAAGAAAAAGAAATATAGCAGTTACCAATACACCTGATGTTTTAACAGACGCAACTGCTGAAATAGCCATGCTACTAATACTCGGCGCATGCAGAAGAGCAAACGAGGGTATTGATTACGCCAAAAAAGAAAATTGGAAGTGGTCAGCAGATTTTCTAATTGGAAAACAGCTGACTGGTTCAAGACTTGGCATTCTCGGAATGGGTAGAATTGGTAGAGCTTTAGCCAAAATAGCAAAAAGCTTTGGAATGGAGATACATTATAGAAACAGATCAAAACTAAGTCCAGAAATGGAAGATGGCGCAACATTTCATGAAAGCATAAAAAGTTTATTTTCTGTTTCTGATGTTTTATCAATTTGTTGTCCCGCAACGAAAGAAACTAAAGATATTATTAATAAAGAAACATTAGAATATTTTCCATCAGGGGCTATTATAACCAATGTAGCTAGAGGAGATATGATCGAAGATGAAGCAATGGTTCAAGCGCTCACAAATAGAAAAATTTACGCAATAGGCCTTGATGTTTACAAGGGAGAACCCAAAATTCACCCTGGGTATCTAAATCAACCTTCAGCATTTGTATTGCCTCATCTTGGGAGTGCGACTAAAAAAACAAGAACTAATATGGCTGATCTTGCAATTACTAATATAGACGAGTTTTTCAAAACAGGAAAATCAAAGAATATAATTAATTAGTACAATCTAGAATTGAATTAGCCAAATTTAATTGAATCTGGTCGAGACTCTACAACCTATTTATGCTTAAATAATTTAACTAGTTAATTAACTAATGGGAGACAAATATGTCTAAAAAAGAAAAAAACTTGAAGAGAGTTAAAACTCCTTCAAG
>MDTB01016213.1_pt1 | contig 31510 bp, 27 predicted proteins | sample 811161 | NCBI WGS metagenome assembly MDTB01 (sample SAMN05326650, study PRJNA326480) | marine metagenome | isolation source: seawater | place: Mediterranean Sea | collected 2009 | reverse complement strand
GAATTTAGTCAAAATCGACCAAAAAGTGGTAGTCCCACGGGGAATCGAACCCCGGTTGCCAGGATGAAAACCTGATGTCCTAACCACTAGACGATGGGACCACTAATTTTTATTAATTGTATTTAAAAGTTAACTGAATGTCCAGGTTTAAGTTTTAGTTTCAATTACAATCCAGCGATCATCTTTATTGAGCTGTTCTAAGTTCCGACCTGCGATAAGTTTATTCGAGGATGAAATACCCATGATGGGCATTAAATCAGAACCATACTGGTCATGAAATTGAACCAAAGACATATCATCAACAATATTAATTAATTTAAATGAATCATTAGTCTCAAAAATACTATTAAAATAGTGATAGTCATTGGCCGTTAAATTATTTCCCAATTCAACCATTTTTAAACCTTCGGTTTGAGTTGCATTAAGAGAGGTTGGTGGAAACCTAAAAACATTTTGGGGCCCAATAATTTCAGAGTATTGAATGCATGACAAAGTATTGACTTCATCATTTTCAGTTAATGAAATGAGATACTGATAAGCACCCAATTGCATATCTTCTAGAACACGAGCCGAAAAAACAGATGTATGCATAGCTTTTACGCCATCAACACGGGAATATTGAACACGCTTTCGATTGGAGTCAACAACGGTAACATCAATATTTTCAATAGTATCAATAAGTCGAGCAATTGCTACCGAAATCTTATTTGCACCAACAATTAGCAAGCCAACCTTATCATTATCTTCAAGCTTAATCATTTTAATAAATGGATTTAATGAAAACCCATAAACGCAAACCGTGAAAATCAAAACAAGAAATGTTAAGGGAACTAAAATTTCAGCTTGCGGAACACCTAAATTAACCAATCGTAAAGCAAATAAACTAGCAATAGACGCAGTAACGATGCCACGAGGTGCAATCCAGGCCATAAGGACACGTTCTTTAAATGGGAGTGATGTCTTTATAAGTGATACAAAAGTTGCAACCGGTCGAACGATAAAAATTAAACTTAATAAGTAAAGAAAATGTTTAAAATCAAACAAAGAAGCTAAATCAGAAAAAACTAGTCGTGAAGATAAAACAATAAATAATGTTGAAATCGACAAAATACGCAGGTTTTCCTTAAAAACTTTTACATGCTGTAAAGAAATTTGCTGCTGGTTTGCTAAAATAATACCAACCAAAACAACTGTTAAAATTCCAGAATCTGCTTGAACATAATTTGAACCAACAAACGCAGAAAACACCATTACCAATGTAAACAACTCTTGAAGAAAATCTGGAACCCATTGTCGCTTAAAAAAGATAATTATTGTAAACGCAGCAAGTAAACCAATAAATGTCGATACAGCCATCGTTTTAATTAATATCAACAATGTAATTTTAAGAACATTATCGTAAGAAATAAAAACAGACTGATAAACCAAAACAATTAAAAATGTACCAATCGGCGCGATTAAAATCCCTTCCCAACGAATAAGCGAAGAAATTTTAGGACTCACTTTTATATGCCGCAACAAAGGAATAATGACTGTTGGACCGGTAATCACCATTAATGCAGAAAACATAATAGACAACTCAACCGATACGCCTAAAATATAGCGTGTAAAGACAAACATTAACGAGATCGTAATAATAGGAGCAATCAATACAAGGCGAAATAAGGACCCCCCTATATTTTTCAAATCACGAATACGAAGACTTAAACCACCCTCAAAAACAATCACTGAAACCAATAAAGAAACAAGAGGATAAAGCATATCACCAAAAACAAGGTCAACATCTAAGATTGATAGAACAGGACCAGCTAAGAAGCCTAAAAATAATAAAACAATGATTGAGGGTAAACGAGATCGCCAAGCAATCCATTGACCTAATATTCCAAGTACCGGTATTAACGCAAGTGAAATTAAAATTGGATCCATATTATTGAAAAGTTACATTAAAATCTAAAACTTGAAGCTTACCAGAAGAACTTTTTAATCCTGCGGTATATCCCAAACTCTTAATAGTCTCCAAAGTTTGCTGTATATTTTCTTTTTCTGTTTGATAGGTAATTAACATTTCTTTAGACTCTGTATTAACATTAACATTAATTACCCCTGGCAACTCAGAAACCGCAGTTTCAATTTTTTGTTTACAAGAATCACAAAACATACCTTCAATATTATAACGACGCTCAACTGTTTGAACCACTGAATCATTGGTTTGAGAAGAAACAACAGCTGGTGGTGATGAATTAAATAAAATGTCCTGATAATAAAAAGCACCAAAAGCAGTCATAATTAAAAAGCCAGCGATATAAACAACTTTTATATTATTTAACATACAAACTCCTTTACATTAATACTAAAAAAAAATAATTGAATTAACTATTATTATTTACCCATTTTTAATAATTTTCAAACAACAAAAAGTGACAACTTGATTTATTTGATATCTGAACATAGAATATACCATAAGCTACTCCCCTGTAGCTCAGTGGCAGAGCAAGCGGCTGTTAACCGCTGGGTCGTAAGTTCGAATCTTACCGGGGGAGCCAAAAAAATAAAAAAATAAGGAAAAATCATGAACATATACATCGGAAATTTATCATATGAAGTCAGTGAAACTGAACTCGAGCAGGCATTTACAGAATTTGGAAATGTAACAAAAACAAAAATTATTAAAGATCACGAAACAGGAAATTCAAAAGGGTTTGGATTTGTAGAAATGAGTTCAAATGAAGAAGGCGAAAAAGCAATTAAAAGTTTAAACGATCAAGAATTAAAAGGTCGTAAAATTAAAGTTAACGAAGCACGACCTAAAAAAAGCAATTTTTAATATAATTTCTAACTAGTACATTATATAATGCAATGATAAAATTATGATATGACTCCTTTAAGAGATAATATTATACCAGCAAGTTTAATTACATTGTGTGCAATTGGGATAACTTTTGCACTATATTCAATGAAAACAATATTGGTACCTTTTGTTTTTTCAATTTTCTTATATTTTATTATTGCGCCTGCTTTACGTTGGTTAAGAAATAAAGCAAAACTTCCAAGAGTTATTGCACTCATTGTCATTTTCACTTTGCTTTCTGCCATCTTCACTGGATTTACACTATTATTAGGAATTTCAATTAAAAACATCATCGATGGCAGTCGATTATATTATGACAATTTATTTCTAATTGTTGACTCTTTAGCAAACTCACCAATTTTAAAACGATTTAATCTAGAGCTTGATTTTAGTATTATTGAACAATTTTTAAGATCACTGCCAATCATTGATTGGTTTACATATTTATCAAGCAGTGTATTTAGTATTATAAGTAATATTGTATTGGTCTTAATTTTCCTATTATTTATTGCAATTGGAGAAAAATCAGATACCGCTCGTCAAATTATAGATGATGAAGTTGAATCAAAAATAACACGTTATATAGCAACTAAATTTTTCACATCATTATTAACAGGGTTTTTGACATTCTTGATTTTAATTATTTTTCAAGTCGACGTTGCGTTACTAATCGCAACCATTACGTTCTTTTTAAATTTCATACCTAATATTGGGTCAATTATAGCGGTAGTAGCTGCAATGCCCATTATATTTCTTCAATTTAATGTTGGCTTTGCTTTTTTCCTTATATTAGGATTATTAGGAGCCGTTCAATTTATTATAGGAAACATTGTTGACCCAAAATTATTGGGTGAAAACCTCGGACTGCATCCAGTCGTCATTTTACTATCACTCCTTTTTTGGGGATACATATGGGGAATTGCAGGTATGTTTATTGCGGTACCCTTATCAGCCATCATAAAAATATTAGTAAACAGATCTCAAATCACACAAATTTTTCTAAAAACATTTGAAAAAGATATTTAAACCCGCATTAATAAACCATTAAGCAAGTACTGCAAAAATCCCATGGAATAGTATTGTTTCATCAAGCTGTAATTAATCTCTCCCCAATCAAGTTCAAGATTTAAATGACGATTAATAGATACAATATCATCATTATTTAATGAATCAGAAATATTAATCAACTTGCAACCTAAATCAGATAATTCCAACCAATCCAGTTGGGACTGAGTACAAAACAATAAGGGGCACTTATGCAGAATTCCCATATGTAGAGGTTGACCAAAACCAACACCTTTATCTAAACAGATAATTCCTTTAGCAAAAGAGAAAAGATAATTTATATTAAGGCTATCATTAACTAATAACGACTCTTCTTTCAATAAAATAATTCGAGTAGATAATTTTAAATCAGAAATTCGGTTCAAAAGCTGATTATAATAATCCAAATAATCTTTATGCTCACGAACGATTGATATAATTTTAAAAGAATCGTCCTGAATATTATCGAGCAATTGAAACATTTCATCAAACTTAGTCGTAGGTAAAAGACTAGAAAAGTTAATTAATATTTTATCTGATAGGTTTAATTTGAAATGAGAGTTGAGGTCTTTAGGTATCGGTCGATCAAGTGAGTTATTGTCCTTAAAGTTAATAACATAAGGAATGATGATCGATTCAATATTACATTTTTCTTTTAAATAAGATTTAATCAAACGGTTTGATGATATATGAAAAATATCTTTTCCATCAACGGGGAAACAAGCAAGAAGCATCTTTTTAATAAAATTATTTTTTGCCATATGTTCAACGTTGTTACGGTAAAATGCATCATGGTGTTTGATAATTTTTTTACATTCAATTTTTTGAAAAAGAATAAACAATGCATAGGTTATTGGAAGATTTGTTGGTATTGAAAAATAATTCTCAACAATTAAAAGATCAATATTATTAGAGTCAACCCAATTGGAAAATATGGACTCAATGCGAAAAGACAGCGCTTCAAACTCCTTAACATCATCATGATCGGAATTATCCAAATTAAATACTTTTTCAGAAAACACTAAATTATAAGCGTTCTCAGGGTGTAACTCAGCCATAACAGTAACATTATGAGCAATTTCGCGAGACTTACCCGTCATAATATAAATTTGATGCCCTAAATCAGACATAACACGTTGCCATTTAATAAACTCAAGTGAGAGCGAAGAAAACCCACCAATTTCTGGCAAAACTATCCCAATATTCATATGTTATTTTATCGATTAAAACAAAATAGTATGAACTGATATATTAATTTAATAGTAGAAGCTTATTTTTTTGAAGGTGTTAAATGGGTACACAAACCAAGCGCATGCTCTGCAGATTCCATGAGACTTTCAGATAGTGTCGGATGAGGATGAATGGTTTCAGCCAAATCCATGACGGTCATGCCAGATTGTATCGCTAAAGCAGCTTCAGAAATTAAATCACCAGCATGTTCGCCAACGATACCAACACCCAACAAGCGACCAGTAACAGGGTCAGAAATAACTTTAGTTAAACCTTCAGTTCGATCAAGCGTTAAAGCTCTACCACTCGCAGACCACGGAAACTTACTTATTTTAATTGAAATATTATCGGCCTTTGCTTCTTTTTCTGTAAGACCAACCCACGATATCTCTGGATCCGTGAAAACAACTGCAGGAATCACAAAATCTTTCAAACTTAGGGATGGATCACCAAGAATTTTTGAACTCGCTATTTTAGCTTCTTTTGTTGCTTTATGAGCAAGCTGAATTCCACCAGCAACATCACCAATTGCAAAAATATTTGCATTTGTGGTCTCACAACATTCATCAATAATAATAAATCCCTTATCATCAATCTTAACTTTTGTGTTTTCTAAACCGAGAGCATCAGAGTTAGGCACACGACCAACACTAACTAAAATCTTATCGTAATCGATTGATTTAGTTTCAGAATCAGATTGCATTTCAACACGAATTTTTTTGCCTTTTGTTGCCATTTTCTTTACTGTGAAAGACGTAAAGATTTCTTTCATTTTTTTAGAAACATATTTTTGAAAAACACGGACCAAATCAGAATCAGCACCCGCCAAAAGTTCAGGCATCGACTCAACAACGGAAACATTAGAGCCTAAACTTGCATAAACACTGCCAAGCTCCATTCCAATATAACCACCACCAACGATTAATAATTCATCTGGCACATCTTCAATATTTAATGCCTCTGTAGACGTCATAATTCGAGGGTTACCTAAATCCATTGAAGATGGAATAAATGGACGAGACCCAGTTGCGATGATGCATTGATTAAAAGAAAAAAACTGTTGTTCATCCGCAAGCTCAACACGTAATGTTTCAGCATCGTCGAAAATAGCACGACCCTCAATAACTTCAACATTCCTTGCTTTTGCTAAGGCACCCACACCTTGACGAAGTTTTAATACTACTGAATCTTTCCATTTACGCATTTGATTCAAATCAATGTTAGGATTTTGAAAAGAAAGACCTTTTTCAGAACTTTTTTGAGCTTTGTCTATAGATCCGGCAATATTAAGCAGTGCCTTCGAAGGAATACAACCTCGGTTTAAACATACGCCACCCAATTCATCATTTTCAATAAGCAAAACATTTTTTCCATGATCGGCCAAATAGAACGCACATGCATATCCACCAGGACCAGAACCAATAACGATGACATCTTTATGAACTGTATTCATTTATTTCACCCATTTCTTATCAAAATTTTCAATATTATTTGTCAGCTCTTGAACAAACCGAGCCCCATCAGCACCATCAATAACGCGGTGATCATAAGATAATGCAACCGGCATTACTAAACGGTTGGAGGTTTTTTTAGATTTTTCGTCGTATTCAGGAACAAATTTGGCACGACCAGTTCCAAGAATAGCAACTTCGGGAGAGTTAACAATAGGCGTAAAATGAGAAGCCCCTAACCCACCAAGATTAGATAATGTAAATGTAGCACCCTGAATATCTTCCAACGCAAGGTTCCTATTTCTGGCCTTATCAGCCAATACATCCAATTCAGCAGCAATTTGTTGAAGTGATTTTTGATCAACATCTCGAATGACAGGAACAACCAAACCGGCATCTGTATCAACAGCAACACCCAAATGAAAATATTTTTTAATGATCAATTCATTGTCATTAATTGAGGAGTTAAATTTCTCAAAAACTTTTAAGGTTTCTGCAATCGCCTTTAAAATAAAAATAGTAACAGTTAATTTTGTCTCCCCTTTTTTGAGTTTTTTATTTAAATCTTTACGAATTGACATTACATGATCAATTTGAATGTCAGCAAATTGAGTAACATGTGGAATTTCATTCCAAGAAGAAGATAAGTGATCTGCAATTTTTTGACGCAATGAAGTTAATTTTACCGATTCAATAGGACCAAATTTTGAAAAATCAATCTTTGGTTTTGTAAGCGCTTTCTTCTCGGCCACTTGTTCACTAACGGTTGATGAAAATGTTTGCGCTTGTAAATAATTCACATAATGACGAACATCCTCCCAAGTAATACGATTTCCATGCCCTGTCCCCTGAATACGAGTTAAATCGAGACCAGAGAGTACCGCAAATTGCTGAATAGAGGGAGTTGTATGTACATTTGATATATCACCAACAATTTCATAAGTTGATGATTGTGGCTGAACAATTTGAATTGATTGGGGTTTTGATTCAACAATTGGTTTAGGTGATGATTTTAATTCAGGAGGTGACGATTTTTCAGAGGTTGTTTCAGAACCATTCCCCTCAAGCTTTACAACAATCATACCCTCTTTAACAAGATCACCTTCTTTTACTTCAATAGAATTCACTATACCGTCAAATAACGATGGGACTGGCGCTGTCGCCTTATCTGTTTCAAGTTCAAGCAAAGTTTGGTCAGTACTGACTGACTCACCAGGTTTAACCAGTATTGCAACAACATTTGCAGCTTCAATTCCATCACCTAAAAATGGGATTTTAATATCCATAGATTACTCCTAAATTATGATATGAATGGATTTGATTTATTTTTATCAATATTTAACACCTTATAAACTTTATCGAATAATTTCTGATTTATCAGATCTTGTGCGAGAAGTTTTGTAATACATGCTAACCCAATCATTTTCTCATTCACTTCAAAAAAGTCTCTTAAATTTTCACGCGTATCACTTCGACCAAATCCATCGGTTCCTAAACTTAACATTCCACCAGGCACCCACTGTGAAATTTGGTCTGATACCATCTTAATATTATCAGAAACAGCGACAAATGGTCCATTTGTCGAAAGCATTAATTTTTGCAAATAAGAAAGCTCTGACTTATTTTTTGGATTTAACAATTTGTTTCTATCAACAGCCAAAGATTCTTCACGTAACCGCTTATAATTAGTAACACACCAAATCGTACTGCCAATATCAAAATCAGCGAGAAATGTCTGAGCTTTAATAGCCTCATTAACTAAAGATCCACTTGCTAAAATATTAACGTGAGATTCAGCGTCGATGGTTTTAAATTTATACATGCCTTTTAAAATGCCTTCTTTAGCATTTTCGGGCATCGCCGGCATTTCGTAATTTTCATTTCCAAGTGTTAAATAATAAAAAATAGGCTCATTGTCTTGATACATCCGTTTAATTCCATCATTAATAATTTCAACAATCTCATAACCAAATGCAGTATCATACGTTTGAATTGAAGGAATTGAACTTGCGAGTAATAAACTATGCCCGTCTTGGTGTTGCAAACCTTCGCCATTTAATGTTGTTCTACCAGAAGTACCGCCACACAAGAAACCACGTGTTCGCATATCTGCAGCAAGCCAGGCAAGATCCCCTACACGCTGAAAACCAAACATAGAATAATAAATATAAAATGGAATCATTACCTCACCATGGGTAGAATAACTGGTACCCGCGGCAATAAATGAGGACATCGCTCCAGCTTCATTTATACCTTCTTCTAAAATTTGACCGTCTTTTTCTTCTCTGTAATACAAAAGCGATGAACTATCTACGGGTTCATAAAGTTGACCTGAAGGTGCATAAATTCCATATTGTCGAAACAGTGCCTCCATACCAAATGTACGAGCTTCATCTGGAATAATTGGAACAATCCGAGATCCAATTGATTTATCACGTAATAAATCGGTTAGATAACGAACAAACGACATCGTAGTCGACATTGGGCGACCTTTCGAACCCATCAGGTACTTTTCATAAGATGATGTTATTGTTAAAGATTGGATACGCTCTTTACGTTCTGGTAAAAAACCACCTAAAGATTTTCTCCGCGCCATCATGTAATCATATTCAACACTTTTGGTTTCGGGTCGAAAAAAAGGTGTATCAACAATTTCTTCGTCACCAATAGGAACATTTAAACGATCACGAAATTCACGCAACTCTTTTTCATTCATTTTTTTTTGCTGATGAGAAATATTTTTTCCTTCACCAGCCTCACCTAAACCATAACCTTTAACAGTTTTTGCCAATATAACCGATGGTTGACCTTCATGGTGAAATGCCTTGTGATATGCAGCATAAACCTTTTTAGGGTCATGCCCACCACGTTTTAAGCCTTTTAATTGCTTGTCTGTCATTGAATTAATCAATTGAGAAAGTTCAGCATCTTTACCAAAAAAATGTTTTCGGACATAAGCACCAGACTCAACAGAAAATTTTTGATACTCACCATCAACAACTTCATCAAATCGGCGCAATAGAGCCGGTTGAGCGGATGAATATATCAATGGATCCCAATTCGACCCCCATAAGACTTTTATTGCATTCCAACCCGCGCCAGTAAAAACAGATTCTAATTCTTGGACAATTTGGCCGTTTCCTCGAACTGGGCCATCCAGCCGTTGTAAATTACAATTAACAACAAAAATAAGATCTTTTAACTTTTCACGTGCCGCAATAGATAACGCACCCAAAGTTTCAGGCTCATCCACTTCCCCATCTCCTACAAAACACCAGGTTTTAGGAATTTCTGAAATAATGCCTCGAGCATGCAGATATTTATTGAATCGTGCATGATAAATCGCCATAATTGGCCCCAAACCCATCGAAACGGTTGGAAACTGCCAAAAATCAGACATTAGATATGGATGAGGGTAAGACGAAAGCCCACCGCCTTCAGATAATTCCTGACGAAAATTATGGAGCTTTTGTGCTGACAATCGATTTTCCAAATATGCGCGAGCATAAATACCCGGTGATGCATGACCTTGAAAAAAGATTTGATCACCCTTAAACTCACCATCATTGCCTCTAAAAAAATGATTAAATCCAACTTCGTACAAACAAGCAGAAGATGCAAATGTTGAAATATGACCACCAAGACCATCATGATCACGATTGGCTTTTACAACCATTGCCATGGCATTCCATTGGACAAAACTCCGAATTTTATTTTCAATTGCAATATCACCAGGATATTCAGGTTCATCTTCAGGTGGAATTGTATTCATGTATGGAGTATTAATACGAGTTTTTTTATGTTCACCAGACATATCATCAAGTCGACGCTGCATTGCATCTAATAATTGTTGAGCATCTTCATGTCCACTCTTAGAATAGAGATAATCGAGAGAGTCAAAACAACGCTGACGTTCTACATTAGATAAAGTAGGATTATTATTCATGAAACAATTATACCCACAATATGCTTAAAAAACTACAGTTTAACAGAAATGAATTGAATTAACTAAAAAACGCTATTTTTGGTGTAAAAAAATAGTTTTTAATCAAAAAATCATTTAAAAATTTGAAGTTGATTGTTTTGAAAAAGGTCAGCAGGCAATGTCAGCTCGATCGTATTTTGTTCAATATTTAATATCTTTAAATGATGCAAATATTTTATTCTTTCTGAAATAGAAAATAGAAAATTATCACCAATAGACAATGTTTCTAAGAACCTTAAAGAAAATAACGTCTCAGGTAAATCAGTCAGCTTATTGTCACATAAATTTAAATTAACAAGTGATTTTAAATAAAAAATTTTTTGTGGCAAAATTGTTATTTTATTATTTTGAAGATTAAGTGAGGTTATTGTCTCAGCATCACCTGAATCAATAATTTTTTTTAAAACGGAGCATAAATGACCCGTTGAAAGTGATTTGTTGCTGAGATCAATTTTCGTAAGTTTTCCATCATCACGATTAAGGCTTTCAAATAAAGTTGAAACAAGCTTCGATGAAAAATCTTCAAATAAGGTTTCAATTTGAGAAGAATTCAAGAACCTAACTTGAAAAGGATGAAGACTCATTTCCTCTAAAATATGTATATATTCTAGAGAATCTAGAAAGGTTTTATAATTAAACAATTCATCAAAAATAGTTTTAGAATCTAATTGTGCATTTATTCGTAAATCGTAAATAAGATTGATATCGTCCCAATATTCAGATAATTGTTTGGCAATATTTTCTTGCATTTTAGAATAAAAAATAAATTCAGCCATTGCTTCTACTGAGATCTGAAATAATGATTGTCGATCAAATGCACAATTTTCAATAAACTTCAAAACTTCAGAAATTTTGTTATGTTTTAATCCATCCGGTAATTCATAAACATAAAAAGAATCCTTTTTATAATCTTTAATCGACGCGTTTAAAAAAAAATTTAACTTTGTTAAGTCACATCTTTTATTAAAATTGAATTGACCACCTTTTAATCCAAGAGGATTATATATGGCTGGTTCATAAACATCTTGATGGGCACTACGAGATCCACACAAAAAAGGACATGATATGTTCTTTTTAAGTAACATAATAACTATCTTTGCATTAAATTAAATAAATTTCAATTAACGAAAACATTAAATTATATAACGTAGCTAATTTGGTGAATAGCGTAAAAAAGTGCGTAATGTTTGATTCGTAAATCGATCGTTAGCGGTTCCAATTGATTCGATACCATATGAAGTTGTATGAATTTGTATCGCTAAAATTAAATCATTCATTAAAAGATGGTTAAATTCCATATTTATACCAAACCCGTTTCCAATAAGGTCAACTTCAGACACATTTTGAGTTAACAAATGACTGACATGAAATCCCAATGCAATGGACTGATACTTCGACAAATACTTTCGAAACGACATTTGAACCTCAAGCTCATTTAAATAAGATACAGCATGTCGTCGATTTGTTGATAAAATTCCAGTTAAAACAACTTCATCTGTAGCGTTTATACGATAATTATTATCAATGCCAACAAAGTAATTATACGAAAAGCGATTGCCATAATTTATAATCGGCACATCATAATCTGAAATTCCAGAACCTGTCAAAATACTTGAATTAGCATACGCCACATTTATCAAAAGAAGAAAACTTAATATTATTTTTTTAATCATCATCACACCTCTTTTGGTTATCGTAATGAAAATGATAATAATTTCAATTTTAATTTTTCAGCATTACTTAAATAAAAATAGTGTATATTTAAAAAATGATTCTAAACCATAAAGTTTTTGGAAATCCAAAAAATCCAGCTATAATTATTCTCCATGGTCTTTTTGGATCATCACAAAATTGGAATATGATTTGTAAAACACTCTCAGATAAATTTCATATCTATGCAGTTGACTGTCGCAATCATGGAGAGAGTTTTCACAATCCATCAATGACATATAAAGAAATGGCAAACGATATCATTAATTTAATGGATAATGTATCGCTGCAAAAAACAATTTTAATCGGGCATTCAATGGGAGGTAAAATTAGCATGGCTTGCGCACAATTATTTCCTGATCGAATTGAAAAACAAATCATCATTGATATTTCTCCTAAACCCTACGCCAATCATCATGAATCTTTAATACAAGCACTAACCGGAATTCGTTTAAACGAATACAAATCTCGGTCAGAAGTCGCAAATGCTCTCAAAACAACGATTCCAAATGCATCATTACGACAATTTCTAATAAAAAACATTTCACCAAAACTTCCTTTAAAATGGTGCATTAATTTAGACGGAATTACTAAAAATTATAGTCAAATAATGAACTGGCCAAACTCATTAAGTAACGCTTCGTACGTTTCAAGTTTATTTATTTACGGAAAAAAATCAAATTATGTTACGATTGAAGATCATAAAAAAATTGAACAAATCTTCCTTAACACCACTTTTAAATCATTGGATGCATCCCATTGGCTACATGCTGAAAAGCCAATAGAAACACTTCAATTAATTGTTGAATTTATAAAATAACGATTGATTCTTATTTAAATCGAATGTTTATTGTATGCCGTAATTAAGCATCGCTTCAGCGACTTTAACAAAGCCCGCAATATTAGCACCATCAACATAATTTGGAATACCAGAGTCTTTTGGAGCATACTCAATACATTGAGAATGTATACGTTGCATAATTTCACGTAAGCGATCTTCTAGATCTGAGCGATCCCAGCTTAAACGCATGCTATTTTGTGCCATTTCAAGACCAGAAACTGCAACACCACCGGCATTAGCTGCTTTTCCAGGTCCAAATAAAATTCCATTTTCTAAAAAGAAACGAACTGCATCAGGCTCAGTTGGCATATTCGCACCCTCCCCAACAGCTAAACAACCATTGGAAACCAAAACCTTTGCATCATCTAAAGACAACTCATTTTGAGTAGCTGAAGGAAATGCAGCATCACACTTTATAGCCCATGGGCGTTGTTTCTCCAAAAACTGACATCCATATTCATCGGCATACTCTTTAATACGTCCTCGACGTACATTTTTCAATTCTTTCACAAACTCAAGTTTTTCAGGTGAAATTCCTTCAGGATCATAAATGGAGCCACTGGAATCAGAAAATGTGACAACTTTACCACCCAGTTGCAAAATCTTTTCAGCGGTATATTGAGCAACATTTCCAGCACCTGAAACAACACATGTTTTGCCTTCAAGAGAGTTGCCTTGGGCTTTCAACATTTCTTCAACAAAAAACACACAACCGTAACCAGTTGCCTCTTTTCGAATCAAACTGCCGCCATATTCCAAAGATTTTCCAGTTAAAATTCCAGTAAATCGATTCGTTAAACGCTTGTGTTGACCAAATAAGTAGCCAATTTCACGAGCACCTACGCCAATGTCACCCGCTGGTACATCTGTGTCTTTTCCTATATGACGAATAAGCTCAGTCATAAATGCCTGACAAAAACGCATTACTTCATTGTCGGATTTGCCTTTAGGATCAAAATCAGATCCACCTTTCGCAGCACCCATTGGCAGAGTTGTTAAACTATTTTTAAAAACTTGCTCGAAACCTAAGAATTTAAAAGTATCTAGGCTAACTGAAGGGTGAAAACGAAGCCCACCCTTGTATGGACCAATAGCATTACTAAATTGAACACGATAACCACGATTAATTTGAATTTTTCCTTGATCATCTTCCCAACATACTCGAAAAATAATTATTCGATCAGGTTCAATAATCCGTTCAATAATCTTTGCATTTTTATATTTTTGATTTTTTTCTATAAATGGATAAACAGACTCAACAACTTCATGCACAGCTTGAATAAAATCATGTTGAGATGGATTTTTTTTCTCTACTTGTTCCATAAAACTGGATATTCCTGTTTTTTCAGTAATAATCATAAATTGACTCCATAAAATTAAATTGAATTAACGAATGAATACTAACACAGAGTCTTAGAGTTTTAAAACATTTCGTAAGTAAAAAAACATTAAGATTTGAATAAAAGACAAACAAAATAAAGACACGTTAAAATAAACCGATAAAAAGAGTATGAAAAAACGTTTGTATTATGCCGTAGGATTTTTAATATTTACGCTCATTACTGCAACATTTACATACAAACTACTTGTTGAAGATGCTACCTTTTTTGATGGATTTTACATGACCATCATCACATTATCTACCGTCGGTTATGGTGAAACTTTTGATTTAACAGGAAATGTTCCAGCGAGGATTTTTACAATCATTTTAATACTAGTTGGAATGAGCAACCTAATTTTTGTTTTGACAGCCATAACATCATCCGTGATTGATGGACAATTAAATCGATATTTTAGGAGGAAAAGAATGAAAAAATTAATAAATGACCTTTCCGGTCATTTGATCGTTTGTGGGGCTGGCAATACGGGGCAACACATTATTCAAGAACTGTACAATACCAAAAAAGAGTTTGTTGTCATTGAACAAGATAAAGAAGTGTTTGAGTCATTACAAAACAAATACTTAGAAATCATCTGTATTCATGGCGATGCAACCAAAGATGAAGTTTTAGAAGAAGCTGGTATCGAAAAAGCAAAAGCTATAGCGGCAGTATTACCATATGATAAAGACAATTTATTCTTAACAATTACAGCAAAACAACTTAACGCAAAAATACGAATTATTTCTAAAATTATGAATCTTGAAAACAAAAGAAAAATGATCCGAGCTGGGGCTACATCCATTGTGCCACCACAATTTATTGGAGCATTACGTTTAGTGTCTGAAATGGTTCGTCCAAAAGTAGTTGGCTTTCTAGATAATATGCTGAGAGATAAAAAGAATTTAAGAATTGAAGAAATTGACATACCAAAAAACTCATGGACCATTGGGAAAGAACTTAAAGAGTTGGATTTAAGAAAAAACACGGGGCTTCAAATTTTGGCATTTCAAGACCCAATTTCACAAGCTTACAATTATTCACCTCAAAGTAGTGACATCATTCAAGAAAACATGACATTAATTACAATGGGAAACCCAGAGCAAATTTTAAAACTTGAAAAATTCATTAAATAATTAATATCAGAAATCTCTTTTTCAAGTACTTGTAATAATGGCTGAAATCGTTACACTGTTAAATGACAGTTATGAAGCGTAATTACATCATTTTATTTCTATTGGTTGCTACAGAATTAATTGGGTTTGGTTTAATCATTCCTGTTCTTCCCCAAATCAGTCAAAAATTCACGTCCTCAGGTATTTTAATTGGCATTTTATTATCAAGTTATTCATTTGCCCAATTTTTCGCAGCACCTTTGCTTGGTCAATTGTCCGATAAATTTGGACGAAAACCCATTTTAATTTTTAGTAAATTTGGGACCATCATTTCCTATATTATTCTTTCTCAAAGCACAACGTACTGGGGACTATTAATTGCACGATGTCTTGATGGGTTTACTGGTGGAAATATTGCGGTGGCTCGTGCTTATCTTGCAGATATTACACCCGCTGAAAAAAGATCGAAAGCCATGGCACTTATAGGGTTAGCATTTGGGACAGGATTTATTATAGGCCCTGCAATTGGAGGGCTTTGTTATAGTGTGTCAAATAATTTTTCAATCGCCGGAATTATTGGGGCTGGCCTATCATTACTGTCATTAATTTTAACGCAGCTATTTCTAAAAGAGCCAAGCAAGAAACAAATATCAAAGCGCTTAAAATTCAAAGAAAACATGTCTAGCATTCCAAAAAAAGCAACCATCTTACTTATCATTTATTTTGGAAGCATGATGATTTTCTCAGGTTTTGAAACCAGTTTTTCGGTATATACTGAATACAAATTTAATTTTAATGAAAGTAACAATAGTATTTTGTTTTTTCTAATTGGAATTATAGCATTTGTTGTTCAAGGCAGTTTTACCAAAATTGCAATTAAACCAATTGATAAAGCAATATCTATTGCGCTTTTAGCAATTGGCATAAGTTTAATAATGACAAACACAATTCAATCATTAGTACCATCACTGATGGTTTTAACATTATTATTATTTGGAATTGCCATATTAAATACACATTTACCTGCCGAATTATCAGGCATGATGGAAAACAAAGGATTTATTCTTGGATTGTATGAAAGCGTTGGCAGTATTGCTAGAATTTTAGGACCTTTAATTATTTTTACATCATTATTTAAACAGTTAAATTTAATTTATGTTTATCTGGGTTCTTTTTCACTGACATTACTTGTTATTTATCAAATTTACAGACGACTAAAATCCTATTAAAACTTTAATTTAAAATACGAGGATGATAGTATTCGTTATATGAACTTTAGTAAACGACACCTTGGTTCAAGTGATGATGAACAACGATATATGTTAGAAGCAATTGGTGCAAAATCATTTTCAGAATTAACAGAACAAACATTAGCCAAAAATATCTCATACGAAATCTCAGCGTTTCAAGATATATCAGAACAAGCTCTTGAAAAACATATTAATGAGATTGGAAAGAAAAATATTGAAACACTGTCATTAATTGGCCAAGGATTTTACCCAAATTACTGTCCATCCATAATTCGACGGAATATTTTAGAAAACCCATGTTGGTATACACAATATACACCCTACCAAGCTGAAATTTCTCAAGGTCGATTGGAAGCCCTTTTCAACTTTCAAACCATCATTTGTGAACTGACTGGACTTCCTGTTGCAAATGTATCCTTACTGGACGAAGGAAATGCATGCTCTGAAGCAATTTTTATGGCATTTCAGGCGAATAAAAAAAATAAAAACAAGCTATTCATTGCTGACAATTTATATCAACATAATTTAAATGTAATTAAAACACGTTTTAAGTACCTGGATATCACATTTGAAGTTGGAAATATCAACGACATCACATTAAGTGATGATTATTTTGCTATTTTAACGCAACAGTTCGGAAAAGATGGCGTTACAAGTGACTACCAATCACTTTTTAAAGAAGCAAAAAAGTTTAATATAACAACAATTATTTCAACCGATTTGCTTGGATTAACATTATTTAAATCACCTGCTGAAATGTTTGCAGACATTGCAATTGGATCAGCACAACGTCTTGGGGTACCGTTAGGTTTTGGCGGGCCATCTGCCGCTTTTTTAGCCTGCAAAGATACATTTACTCGACTCATTCCGGGACGAATTATAGGATTATCAAAGGATAAGTACAACAACAACGCATATCGAATGGCATTGCAAACACGTGAACAACATATTCGAAGAGAGAGAGCAACATCAAACATTTGCACTGCACAATCACTACTCGCAATCATTAATAGTTTCTATGCAATCTATCATGGCCCAGTTGATTTAAAGGAAATTGCGCGAAATATCAACCAAAAAGCAATTTCACTCAGTCAACAATTAAAAGAAAACGGTTACACCATCAAATCAAATTATTTTTTCGATACGATAACAGTAGTAACGGAAAAAGCAAAAGTTTTAACCAAAAAAGCAACTGAAAAAAACATTGAATGGCAATTAGACGATAACGAAATATCCATCGCGTTAAATGAGTGTATTACAATCGAAAATCTTCATGAAATACTAGATGTCTTCAATGCCACACCTTCATCTGAACTAAGTTACACAACATTAAACATTCCAAAACAACTCGAAAGAAAATCAGATTTCATGCAGCAACCAATATTCCATAAATACCAATCAGAAACAGCATTATTAAGATACATAAAAGATCTCGAACGAAAAGATCTATCATTAGCAAATGCCATGATCCCATTAGGTTCATGCACAATGAAACTAAATGCAACAACGGAATTATTAAGTCTCTCAAATTCAAACTTCGCAAACATCCATCCCCTAACCGACCGCAAATTTGCTAGTGGTTACATTGAAATTTTAACATCACTTGAAACTTTCTTGTCCGATTTCACTGGATTTTATAAAACATCATTACAACCAAATTCTGGTGCACAAGGTGAATTTTCAGGACTTCTTTGTATTCGTAATTATTTTAAAAATATTGGTCAAGAGCACCGTAACATTGCATTTATTCCCTCATCAGCACACGGTACAAACCCTGCAAGCGCATCATTATGTGGTTTAAAAATCATTCAAATTAAAACAACAGAAGACGGAGAAATCTGCATTGATGATTTAACTGAAAAAATAAGTAAACATAAAGAATCATTGGCTGTATTAATGATCACCTACCCTTCCACATTTGGAGTTTTTGATGAAAACATTAAAACGATTTGCAACATGATTCATGAGGCTGGTGCGCAAGTTTACATGGATGGAGCAAATATGAATGCGCAAGTTGGATTGACATCACCAGCATCCATTGGCGCAGATGTCTGCCACTTAAATTTACATAAAACATTCTGCATTCCGCATGGTGGTGGAGGACCTGGGGTTGGACCTATATGTGTAAAAGAGCATTTGTCACAATTTTTACCTGATACTTCAATAAACGGCAAAAATGCAATTGCAAATGCACCCTATGGTAGTGCGAGTATTTGTTTAATTTCCTATGCTTACATTCGATTGATGGGGTCATCAGGTTTAAAGAAAGCAACACAGCTTGCGATATTAAATGCAAATTATATTGCTAAACGATTAGAAAAATCGTTTGAAGTAATGTACAGCAACCAAAATAACAGAGTCGCCCATGAACTGATTATTAATTGCAAAACATTCAAAAAATCAGCTCAAGTTACAGTTGAAGATATAGCGAAACGCTTAATGGATTTTGGTTTTCATGCACCAACAATGTCCTGGCCAATACCTGACACATTAATGATTGAACCCACAGAAAGTGAAAATTTAGAAGAACTCGATCGATTTTGTGACGCACTCATTAAAATTAGAAATGAAATTAATGAAATTGAAACTAAAAAAATAAATTCCAATGATAGCCCACTTAAAAATTCACCGCATACAGAAAAAGATCTATTAGAACCATGGAATTTCCTGTACAGTCAAAAAGAAGCATTTTTCCCACTCAATCAAAAACGCCAGAAATTTTGGCCGGCTGTTAATCGAGTAGATAATGCATATGGGGATCGAAATTTAATCTGCGCTTGTCAACCAATCGAGATAGAAATGGATGAAAAAAAACATGAAATTAATCGATAATAAAGTTAAAATACAAACAAATCAATGTAAATTTTGTAAAGCTGAAATAAATTTAAGCGAAACAAAAAAGTTGCCAAAAAAGTTAATTTTAGAAAAACATGGACTATGCTGGACAGGGCTAGAACAAGTTTTTTTGGTGATATATAAAGTAAATTGCAACGAATGTAAAAAAAAATACAGTCATAAAGTTTTTAAATCAGAATTCCTATACAAATAATATTGATCTTTAAATTATTATTTGTTAATTTTTAATTAATGCTTTCCCAAAAACTGTTAATAATCGATGATGATGAAACGATTATTTTTTCATTTAAAACATTTTTAAATGAAAATAATTATATGATTGAGTTTTGCAAAAATGGAAAAGAAGGACTTGAAAAACTTACCACATTTAAACCGGATTTAGTAATCGCAGATTATAAAATGCCAGAAATGACAGGGCTTGAATTCATAAAAGCTGCAAAAATCATTCAACCGTTAACACCTATAATTATTATGAGCGCCTACGGCGATACGGGAACTAAAAAAATCTTTTATGATGAAGGCGCCTTTGAATATATTGAAAAGCCATTTGATATCGAAGAAATATTGAAAATTATAAAATTTGCACTTGAAAAAAATCAGAATCCTGAGGTCATAAAATCGGAAACATTTATTGGCGAATCATCAATCGTTGCCAAACTTTTTGATAAAATTGAAAAAATAAAAACAACAGATGTCACCGTATTAATTGAAGGCGAAAGTGGGACAGGAAAAGACCTGATCGCTACTTATGTTCATAATCATAGTAAAGTTGCAAAAGGACCGTTTGTAAGCATTAATTGTGCAGCTATTCCTGAAAACCTAATTGAATCTGAACTGTTTGGGTATGAAAAAGGTGCGTTTACAGGTGCCGATGAACAAAAAATTGGCAAATTTGAATCAGCAAAAAATGGAACTCTCTTTTTAGATGAAATCGGTGAACTGCCTTTAACAATTCAAGCCAAGCTACTTCGTGTACTGCAAAATAAAACAATAGAACGCATTGGAGGAACAAAATCAATCCAAGTCAATGCGAGAATCATTGCAGCAACCAATAAAAGTCTTCATGAAATGATTAGTCAAGGATCCTTTAGAGAGGATTTGTATTACAGATTAACATCATTTCCAATTACGGTACCTCCCCTACGTAAACGCGGACAAGATATTCTAATTATTGCCGATTATTTATTAAAGAAATACTGCAAAGAATTTAATAAACAAGAAAAGCAAATATTACCAGATGGAAAAAAAGTGTTAGAAAATTATGACTGGCCAGGCAATGTTCGTGAATTACAAAACATCATTTCGAGAATAACATTACTTGAACCAAAATCAGCAATTTCAAAAGATGAAATAATACCTTATTTCCCAAATGAATCACATAAAAAAAATGACCTGCAATTTGAATTTCTTGCGGAATTTACAGAAAAAGAATTATTGAAAATTCACGCCAATGAAACATTTAAAATTTGCAATTTTAATAAATCAGAAACAGCAAAAAAACTTGGCATCAATTACCGAACACTAATTAAACGTTTAGATGATTAATTCGTTCGAGGATGTTTAGAATAAACATCAGTACCGCCAAATACAATACCGTCATAACCACTAACCGTTACTTTATCAAGAATTTGTTTAATAATTGTCTTCCAGTCATTACGCCAGTACTTAACATAATAATCCAAAGAATTTGTCGTAACATTAGGATCAATCCAATTCGGACGTTTATCTAACCACGCAGTTTGCCAATAAAATGAATCTTTCCAAACTCGAGATAAATCAATATAGGCAAAAACCAAGCGTTGATTCGTATTATTTGCCTTGGTTTTCAATGAATTAACCTCAGTTGATGTATACATATTTGAAAGCGAGTCCCAGGCTTGAGATTTGAAAGGTGTCATTACAATTAAGTCATAATTGGTTACATTTAATGATGCAACCAAATTTGTAACTGGTGCATCTAGGAAAATAAAGTTTTTTAAATTAGTATCCGTTAATGATGAAATCGTTGTATTCGCATTTTCATCAATAACAGTTGGTAGGTTTTCGAAAAAGTTGGTTGTCGCACCAGGCCGATTAAATCCAATAAGGGATCGATTGCTGAAGTTAGCGCGGGAGGTATTCAAACCAGAGGTATTGGTATTTGAAAGATAGTCTATAGCAAACACAGGTTTTGTTTTAATTAATTCTTCTATAAAAATATAGTTTTGATTTCGCTTGGTAACATCTTGCTCAGTATCAGTTGGAGAATAAAGAAGAGATGGAACAATAAAACCAGCAATATCCAACATTAAAGTTGTATTTGAGAATGTCTTGTCTGATTCAAAAATCAAGTCAGTTAACTCCGATGATAGCATGTAGTTTAAACTAGCGTTTTTAGTCTTTGAATAGGTAATAAATTCCTGAATAATTTGCATCATACCTGATTTATATGAAAGTGTTTGAATATCAAAGTCCTTAATTCGAATGGAGGCATTGGTTGATACACCGGATTTATAAAAAATAGAATAATAGTATTTCGAATCTGGAGACAAGGTTGGAACATCATCATTGGTTTGATAATCCATATGGTAGGTTTTAAACGTTGTATCTAAAATAACTAAATCACCATCATAAACCGTTAAAGGGGTTTCAGTATTTTCACGACGTATTTGAATTTGCAGAATATCTTGAGCATTATATTTCAAATTTATTTCGGAAAAATCAACACTCGAATAAGATGATGTAAGTTCAATTGCTTCAAGTTGATTCGACTCATCACTTGATTTTGAAATATAATCTTTTGCGCAAGAAACGGTTAATAATAATAAACAAAGTAAATAAAATATTCTGGACATTCCAATTAGGTATTCCCACTTTAATCAAATTTATAACATAAAAAAGTTAGAAATATTAAAAAAATGGGTATATCTAAATGATGACAAAAAAACCAATTAAACATCAAATATTAAGCGATGCACGCATTATAAAAGCTAAAAAGCTAATTAATGAAACTGTAAAGGACTTTCAGGAAAAATACATTACTTCGATTCTAAATCCAAACATAGAAATAGAAAAGAATTTAAACCATGCAAAAAGTCTAAGGGGTGGAAAGTTATTTTTTCCATATATTAGTTCAAGCTTAGGCAATGGTTCAAAGGTTTTACTAACTGACGGAAGTATAAAACTAGATTTTATTAATGGAATTGGCGCACATTTTGGTCACGGATTAGAGTTTTTAAGAAACGCAAGTATTGACGCAGCAATTGAAGATACAATTATGCAGGGAAATCTTCAACAAAATGAGCGATCATTTGAATTGATGAAACTATTGATCAACAAATCATCAATGGATCATTGCATATTAACAACTTCAGGAGCAATGGCAAATGAAAACGGATTAAAACTACTATTCCATAAAAACCCTCAAAAAAACCGAATCCTAGCATTTGAAAATTGTTTTATGGGACGAACGATTTCATTAGCCCAAATTACTGATAAAGCAAAATATAGAACGGGATTACCAACATCAATCCACATTGATTATATCCCCTTTTATGATTCTAAATCACCAAAAAAAAGCATACAAAAAACAACGGAGTCAATCCATAAATTTTTAAAACGCTACCCCAATCAATATGCTGGAATTTGCATGGAATTAATTCAAGGCGAAGGCGGCTATAACATCGGAAACACAGCGTTTTTTAATACAATAATAAACATTATGAAAAATGAAAGCATCAACATTTTAGTAGATGAAGTTCAGACATTTGGACGAACTTCTGAACTATTTGCATCAGAGCACTTCAATATTTTAAAGCAAGTTGATGTTATTACAATCGGAAAATTATCACAAGTGTGCGCAACACTTTATCGAAAAGAATTAAAACCAGAGCCTGGAATAATAAGTCAAACATATACAGCATCAACCACAGCCATCGAATGTGGGTATCAAATCATCAATTACTTAATAAAAAATCAACATTTTGGGATAAATGGAAAAAATATGGTGTTTGGAAACTATTTTAATAATTTAATAAAAAAAGTGAGTGAAAAACAAAAAAATAAAATTTCAGGTCCTTATGGAATCGGTGGAATGTTGGTATTTACACCCTATAATGGAAACCCACAAAAAACCGGAGAACTATTAATTAAATTATTTCAAAATGGATTAATGGGATTTACAACAGGTACGTTACCACAACGAATCCGATTTTTACTTCCGCTCGGTGCAGTGACAAAAAAAGATATTGAAGAAGCGATTCAAATTATCGATAAATCATTTAGTGAAAAGTAAATCCCATTTTATTTTTAGACCGGTAAAATCAAGCGATGCACAATCGTTATTAACAATTTGCAAAACAGCAAAGGCCGGTTTAACAAACCTTCCCAAAAATAAAAAAGAAATCGCAGAACTCATCGAATCATCAGTTGCCAGTTATAAAAGTAAATGCTCTGTAAAACATAAAAAATTTATATTTGTCATAGAAAGTAGTGACCATGAAATAATAGGAATTTCAGGAATCAAAGCCAGAGTTGGTGTCAATCGACCATATTACTCGTTTAATATTAATAAAAATGAAAAACATCATTTCTTAGAGTTAGTTCAACAGCAATTGGGACCTTCTGAAATCGGAAGTCTTTTTTTATCACCAAACTATCGTAATCAAGGATTAGGTCGTCTATTATCACTATCACGATTTCTTTTTATTGCATGTTTTAAAGAAAACTTTAGCAATACAATTATTGCAGAACTGAGAGGATATTTAACAACGAATAACAGATCTCCTTTTTGGGAGCATGTTGGAAAAAAATTTATAAAAAAGTCATTCAAAATTGCAGATAAAGAATCTGTCAAAAATGAAAACTTTATAAAAAATAATTTTCCAAACAAACCAATTTATTTAAACATTCTAAGCCAAAAGGCACAGCGTTACATGGGTGCTGTCCATCCATTAACTGAACCTGCAAAAAGGCTCTTAATTAGCGAAAATTTCAATATCACTACACATATTGATATTTTTGATGGTGGACCAAAGCTTGAATGCCTAACATCTAAAATCAGAACAATTCAGGCATCTAAAACATCAAGCTTAAAAAAATGCATTGAAAACTTAAATAATGAAAACACGTTGATATGCAATACAAAGTTCGAAGACTTTAAATGTATAATTGCCAACAAAAAAACTCCCCGAAAACTCATTCAAAAACAATTGGATCTACATTTATATGATCAAACGCGCTACGTAAGGGACCGCTAATGATTGCAATAATAAATCCAAATACAGGAAAAAAAATAAATTATGAAACAACATCTATAAAAGATACGCAATCAAAAATAACCAACCTCTCGGAAAATCGGTCATGGAACAAACTTAAAACAGAAAAAAGAATACAATATCTCGAAACATTCATACAAAAATTAGAAAGAAACAAACCAGAGCTTCAACATGAATTATCATTAGAAACAGGCAAACCAAGCTGGGAAAGTCTAAGTGAGATTAATGCCGCAATAAACAAACTGGAATCAACCATATTATCCTTTAACTATCGCTGCAAATACCCAACATTAACATCAAAAAACAAAAACATTATGACCCGAACCAAACCAATTGGGGTTATTGGTATCATCGCACCATTTAATTTCCCATTGCATATTCCGAATGGACAAATAATGCCGGCATTATTAACTGGAAATAAAGTCATCATAAAATCAAGTGAATATACGATAAACACAACAAAGATGATTGAAAGCCTTTGGAATGATGTGTTTAAACAAATTGATAGTCCAATTCAGTTTGTCTATGGAGGAAGCGATATTGGCGAAGAAATTGTAAAGAACAAAAAAGTTAATGGGATATTTTTTACAGGTAGCTCAAAGGTTGGAAAAAAAATAGAAAAAAAATGCCTGGAACTCCGTAAAATGTGCGCACTTGAAATGGGTGGGAATAACCCATTAATTATCGAAGATGCAACAGATTCAATAATTAATCATTTAAATGTGTCTGCTTTTATAACAGCTGGCCAACGTTGCAGCTGTGCAAGGCGAATTATAATTAATAAATCTGAAGAAAAAATCGTTGACCAGTGGCTCAATGAAATTAAAAAATTAAACATTTCAAGATACCCAAATAAAATAGATACATTTATGGGCCCGATCGTTATTCAAGAAACAAAAAACAAATTACTAACAAAAAAATACGAAAAAAGTACGACAATATTAAGTTCAAGAAATTTAGGTAAAGGAGGACTAATAAGTCCAAGAGTTGAAATCACAGAAGATTTTCAAGATGAGGAGCTTTTCGGACCCATTGTGTTTATTTGTTTAACTAATTCATTAGAGGAATCAATTGAAATGGCAAATAAGTCACAATTTGGCTTAACTGCAAGTATTTACACAAAAAACAAAAAAAAGTTTAAATATGCGCTTGATAACATTGAATCCGGGGTTATTAATTGGAATAGCCCAACAACAGGGGCTTCAGGAATAGCACCATTTGGAGGAATAAAAAATAGTGGAAACCATCGCCCCGCAGGGTTTTCAATGATTGATCATTGCGTTATTCCTGTCGCGTCAACCCAACAACAAAGCATTGAAAAAATAACATTTCCAGGACTTCATGCTTAAGCAAGTATTTATCGATTCAATACCTGGACCAACCAATCATTTTGGCGGACATGCCATTGGAAATATTGCTTCAATAAAATCAAAAAACAATCAATTAAATCCACGTAAAGCCGCTTTGGAATGGTTAGAAAAAGCAAACAAAGTATTTAGAATAGGCGGACATCAATTAATCCTACCACCACAGAGAAGACCACTTGGCTTCAAAAAAAAGTCATTCACTCATTCAGATATATCATCAAGTTTTATCTGGATGGCAAATGCAGGTTTATTTATTCCATCCATTGATAGCCAATTAAAAGAACATCAATTTATTCCTGCGAATATGAAGCAATCAAAACACCGGAAAATAGAATACCCATTTCATCAACATTGGATAAAAAAAGTGTTGCTAAATTCAAAGTGTAACTTTCATAATATTTTGAATGAAAATGACGAAGGCTCCGCAAATACAATACGCTTATGGCATAAAAATCATGAAGGTGGCGTTAATGTATTTGTTTATGGTACATCCTCAGACAAATTTTCAATCAGACAAAGTAAAATAAGTTGTCAAAAAATGATTGAAAGTACCAAACCAAAGCATTGGATGATGCTTGAGCAAACAAAAGAAGCGATCGATGCAGGTGTATTCCATAACGATGTGATATCATTTGGGTTTAAAAATACAATAATTTGCCATGAAAAAGCCTTTTTAAATCAAAAAAAAGAGCTATTCAAATTAAAAAATCTATATGAAAATTCATTAAAAACACCTCTTAATATCATTGAAATATCAAACAAAGAGTTATCATTAGATACAGCGGTTGCTACATATCTATTTAACTCACAAGTAATTGAAATAAATAATAAATTTGAATTGCTTTGTCCAATACAGGTTAAACATCATCGAAACAGTGTTGCAATAACAGAAGAATGGCTTAGCAATGGGCTATTCAATAAAATCCATTTCGTGAATGTTGAATCAAGTTTAAAAAATGGCGGCGGCCCTGCCTGTCTAAGATTTTGTTTATACTTAACCAATAATGAAATAAATGAAATACCAAATGCTTTCAAATTAAATAAATTAAAATATCAAAAAATAAGAAAAATAATTAATGAAGACTACCCCACAGCATTTAACTTTAAAGAAGTTCAAAAAAACCCGAATCATTTCCGAAAAATAGTAAAAAAGTTAGAGCAGTTATTTTAATTATGCACTTAGACAAAAAGTTAAAAATAGTAAAGAATACAATTTGAGTTTGATATAATATTTAAAAATGATACTTTCCAAAACATACGAAAAAATTAATCAATGCTTAGAACTCTCTGAGTCATTTAATTTAACAAATCGAGAAGAGGAAAAAGTAACCTTAGAACTTGTGCGAAACTTTAAAAAGTTAATGGCATTAATTCTGACTAAAACTGAAAAAAATAAATTCAAAAATAAAACCAAATTAATTTTAAATCATAAAAATCTAATCCAATTGGAAAAAAAATTAGATCATAAACATGCAAATTTAAAATGGCAATCATATCTGGGACTTAAATCAAATGTAATGCTAAAGCTTGCACCACAAAAACTATTAACTTCAAAGTTAATCATTAAAGACATTGAGCATATCATTAAAGTTAATTATCCTCCGAACAAAAAAAATCTTTATATTATTGAACATCAACAAGTAAATACAGTTGAAGAAGCCATAAGCACGTTAACTAAAATTAAAAATAAAATTAAGTTAATTAAGATTGAAAAAATTATCATCCCTTCGAAATGCATAGGCTTTATGAAAAACATAACCGTAAATTCACTTTTAAACGACATTGTAAAGGAAATCATAGATTCATTTTTTATCGAAATATCAAGAGAAAAAGATTTTGATCACTGCCTAGAGTTTATAAGTTCAATAGCAACTAAAAACAGCCGCATTTCATATGGATTATCACTCGCTATTAATCATAGAAAAACAATCAAACATGTGGATACCATCTTTTCAAAATTAAACGAAAAGCAATTACAACGATTTATTCTGAGAGTAACCAAAGAAAGTGAGCTTAAAATAATCGATGAAAGATTTCACCATAATAATCAACAAATCAAAATCAATACATATTACAAATGGAGTATTTTCACGATTATAAATTATACAAGAAAATTTAATGTCAATTGCATTATTAATTCAAGTAATATTTATGACATCTCTTGGATTTTAATTTTACGAGCTCAAATGAACGTAGAAAAAAACATAACATTTGAAACAAATATGACGAAGTTCCCAAACATCTCAAAGTTATTGTTAATGGTAAGTCGATCAACCATCCACTCAAAATCAATAATGATTACAGAAAATGTTTTAAATAACTTACAAATTATATTGAGTAAATTGATAAAAGAAGGAGTTATCTATGAAGGATACAAATTTTCCAAAATGAATCAAAAAATAATATTCAAGAAAAGTCATCGTCAATTTTTCAATTATCTGAGACGAAATTATTTAGAAAAGTACTTAAATAAATTTGATGATTAAATTTATTTTGATAAAATATAAAAATGCCATTAGTTAAGATTTGGGGAGTACAAGGATCATGTCCAGGAACATTTTTTAAAGAAAATTTTGGTTCCAATACATCTTGTATTAGTATTGAAAATAACCACACATTATTAATATTAGATTCCGGCACTGGCATCCGTTATTTATCAGAAAAAACAGATTTTGATAAATTTAAAGATGTTATTTTACTCATCACACATTCCCATTGGGATCATATTCAAGGGTTCCCATTTTTTCGTTACATTTACCAAAATAAAAAGTTAACCATTTACAGCCATTTAAAAAAACATACGGATTTCCTAATCAACCAAATCAATGGCACTAATTTTCCGGTGAATAAAGAAGATTTATTATGCCAATTTGAAATTATTAATGATTTAAATAAAATTAATCAAATGATTGATTTTAAAATTAAAACCATACCAACCAATCATCATGGCAACTGCGTAGGGTATCGCGTTGAATTTAAAAATTGTGATCTCACATATATACCAGATAACCAATTGCACAATACGACGACTACAAATTACGAAAAATTTGTTGAGTTTTGTAAAAATAGTTCATTATTAATCCATGATGCTCAATACACATCGAAAGATATGCCTTACAAAGTAGATTGGGGGCATAGCATTTATACAGAAGCTTTAAAATTAGCGATCGATGCTGATGTAAAACAATTTGGACTTTTTCATCATGATCCAAATCGACCAAAGAAAGATATCATTAAAATGGTAAATAATTGCAAAAAGATGACAGATAAAATAAATATTTTTGCAGCAACTGAAGGAATGGAAATTGATTTACTGGGCACTTAAATACCCAGTAATTTGAAGGATTATCCCCCTATTTTATTCTCGATCAATACTAAAATATAGTTATAAAATAACAACTCGAACTTTACATAAATTTTTGAAATATGTAATATAACGAACATGGCTAAGAAAAAAGGTATAAGACGTCACATTATTTTAAAAAGCACAGAATCTGGACATGCCTACCATTCTGAGAAGAGTAGTAGAAACACACCCGATCGAATTCAAATCAAAAAGTTTGACCCGCTTAAAAAGAAACATGTGATTTATAAAGAAGAAAAATAAATGTTTAATTTGGCAAATGCTGGGAATAACCTCGTTAAGGTTATCTTATGCTATCCAAAAAAAACATTGTAAAAAACATTAAATTTAACTTCGAACTTGAAAAAGCATTTTCAAGTGAAACACTATACATTCAATCAAATGATATAGAAAAAAGTTTAATTGCAATGTCAATGCTTTGTGAATATATCAGATTCTGTTATTTTGATGGCTATATTTTTTATAATTCAAAGAAATTAGAAAAGTATTGCAATTTATTACTAAAGTACGAAAATTGCAACCAAAGCGTTTTAGTAAAAGAGTGTCAAAATCTTTGTAAAAAAATTCTTTCAGATGCGATGAACGAACCATGTTCATTAAAATCGGTTGATTTATCTTTTGCCCTTAACAATTCAAAATATGAATTTATTTATGAATTATGTAGTGAACTAATGACATTGTCTTTAGGAACAAAAGTAAGAGCCATAAACAAATAAAAAGAGTCTTTACTTAAAGGAATTTTCTGGATAATATATATGCATGAAAAATTCTGTATCTATCTTAATGGGATCTAAATCAGACCTAGAAATAATGAAAAAAGCAGCAGAAATGTTGAACAAGTTTGGCATTGAATATGACATTAATGTATTATCAGCTCACCGAACGCCTCATGAAACAATTGCATTTGTTGAAAATTCAAATAGTGATGTTTTTATTGCAGGTGCGGGCGGTGCAGCGCACCTTCCAGGGGTAGTTGCTGGAATCACTTCAAAACCTGTTATTGGAGTTCCAGTTAATGCAAGTATTTCAATCCAAGGGATAGATTCGTTGTTATCAATCGTTCAGATGCCACCTGGAGTTCCAGTTGCAAGCGTTGGTATTGATGCCGCAAAAAATGCTGGTATATTAGCTGCTCAAATGATTGCAATAGGTAACAAAGAAGTTCACGAAAAAGTCGTTGCATTTAAAAAAGAACAACATGATGCTGTTCTTGCAAGTAACGATGCACTCGTTTGACGACGAATACCAACAATTTAAAACAGACCCTTTACTAAGTCCTAAAAACGACAATAATGTTTTATTGCATACCTGCTGTGCACCCTGTTGTGGCGAAGTGATACAAGCAATGAAAGCATCTGGAATAACAATAACCTTATTCTTTTATAATCCCAATATTCATCCAATTAAAGAATACGAATATCGGAAACTGGAAAACATCCGCTACGCTGAAAAAAATAATATACCATTTATAGATGCTGATTATGATACCGACAATTGGTTTCAAAGAGTTAAAGGGTTAGAAGACGAACCAGAACGAGGAGAACGATGTTCAGTTTGTTTTGATATGCGATTTGAACGAACAGCACTTTATGCACATGAAAATGGATTTAACGTTTTTACAAGTAGTTTAGGAATTTCAAGATGGAAGGATTTTGATCAAATTAACAATTCTGGCCTTAAATCTGCAAGCCGATACAACAACTTAACTTATTGGACTTACAATTGGCGAAAACGCGGGGGATCAGAACGCATGTATAAAATTTCAAAAGAAGAATCATTTTATAAACAAGAGTATTGTGGATGTGTCTATTCATT
>MDTB01120693.1_pt1 | contig 31513 bp, 34 predicted proteins | sample 811161 | NCBI WGS metagenome assembly MDTB01 (sample SAMN05326650, study PRJNA326480) | marine metagenome | isolation source: seawater | place: Mediterranean Sea | collected 2009 | reverse complement strand
GTCCTGGTGGTCGGCGTAGCAGTAGTGAAAGTTGACGATACGCGACAGCCTGTTTTGAGAGGTCATCGTAGATAACAAGAGCGTCACGTCCAGAGCCCATAAAGTATTCACCAATCGTTGCCCCTGCAAATGGTGCAAGAAATTGAAGTGCAGCTGGCGATGCAGCTGAAGCCGAAACTACAATTGTATACTCCATTGCACCTGCTTCTTCAAGTTGTGCAACAATACGTGCAGTTTTTGACTCTTTTTGACCTACAGCAACATAAATACAAATTGGTCGGGTTTCATCCGGTTCATTTTTTTGATTGAGAATTGCATCAATAGCGATAGTTGTTTTACCGGTGAATCGGTCACCGATGATAAGTTCACGTTGTCCACGACCAATCGGTACCATAGAGTCAATGGCTTTAATACCTGTGTGCAATGGAGTATCTACTGACTGACGATCAAGCACACCGTACGCCTCACGCTCGATGGGTGCAAAAGTTTCTGTTTTGATAGCACCCTTGCCATCGAGTGGTTCAGCGAGTGTGTTTACCACGCGTCCAAGAAGTTCGTCACCAACTGGAATAGAAAGCACACGCCCAGTACTTTTGACGAGCATTCCCTCGCCAATGCGTGCCACATCACCAAGCACCACAACCTTTACAGAATCTTCTTCAAGGTTAAGCACAAGACCATAGAGTGCATCACTTTTGTTCATCGCATCTTCAAGACTCAATTCACTTGAATCATCAAAGAGCACCATTTCGCTCATGACTGCATTTTGTAGTCCTTCAATTTCGGCAACACCGTCGCCTACTCGAACAACACGACCAACTTTTTCAACGTCACTTGTATGCTCGAATTTTTCAATCTCTTTTTGGATTTTTTCAATAATTAACGTGTCCATACTGTGTGTAATTTTCTATTAAACTGTGGTGACTCGGCGATACAATTCTAATAATGCTGCTTTATAACTCGTATCTAAAAGCGTGTCATGATTTACGTAACGCCACCTACCAACTAGGTTTTCATCCGTTGCGATAGCCACATCACCCACCTTATCTCCGAGCCGCTGTTCTAATTCTTTAAGCGCTTCATCTTCTTCTTCTTTGGTGGAAAGTGTAAGGATTGGTTTCTGCGCGTTCTTACGTACTTGAATTCTTTGGTATTCACGCAAAATAGCAGGAAGCGCTTTTAATTTGCCAGACTCCTTTAGGGTTGCAACTAACGCATCAACGTAATTGGCTGCCTCGTCTTTTGTAGATGCCTTCTTACGGGCGTTATGTAGTGCGTGTGCGTACTCTATTGGCATACTATTTTTTCCTTAGAATTTGTTCAGCTGCAAGAATTGCTGCCTTACCAATCTCTTCTTTGCTTTCACGCAATGCGCGATCTTTCATTTCTTCTGCACGTTGTTGTGCACTATCAACAAGAGAATCAGCACGGTTTTCAGCTTCAGAAACAATCTCTGATGCTTTCTCTTGTGCGCGATCTTTTGAAGTCGAAAGTATTTCACCGGCTTCAGTCGTTGCTTTTTTCAGCACACCTTCCCTTTCGTTTTCAATTTCATCAAGACGTTTTTCTGCTTTTTCAGCACTTTTTACGCCTTTTTCAATTTTTTGACGCCGCTCGTCAATCATTTGGAGAACAGGTCGGTATAAGAAATACCACAGTACTAAAAGAAGTACGCTAAAGTTAACTGTCTGTACAAGAAACAGTTTCCAGTTAAGTCCAAATACGCGTGCGATTTCTTCCATACTTTAATTATTTTAATGTTTTTCGGTTTTTGGTGTATTACGAGAAGAGTAAGAAGTATTGTGCAAGATGTATTTAAACATACTTCGAGCGCAATACTTCGAACAAACGACGAAGTAATACGGCAAAAATCGGGAAACTATACGAATTTAACGATAAACGCGATAACCAATGCAAAAATGGCAAGCGCTTCAGTGAAGGCGATACCAATAAACATAGTTGCAGTTACCTTTCCAGCTGCTTCTGGATTTCGTCCAATCGCCTCAAGTGCTTTTGCGACGATAAGACCAATACCTATACCTGGACCGATAACACCAAGACCAACAGCAAGTGCCATTCCGAGTGTTTTTGCTACTTCAAGTTCCATATATTATGAAATTTATCTATTAAAACTCTGACTACTTTCACAGAGCCACATTAGACCCGACAACATCGAGGCTAATGTGGTTTTGTGATAGCTATCTTAACAAAGAAAAGTGTGAGTAGTGCAAAAATTGCAGCCTGAATTAATCCAACAAACACTTCAAAGAGCATCATTGGTACTGGTAAAAACAGCGGCACAAACGAAGCAATCACAACAATCAGGACCTCCCCAGCGAGAATATTTCCAAATAATCGAAACGAAAATGAAATGAGACGTGCGAACTCACTGAACAATTCAATAATTCCTACAAGAAATCCCAATACTGATTTAAAGTTAAAAAATTTACTTGCGTAGGTTAATGTGCCAAGCGTGGCGACACCAACTATCTCGATTGAAAGGAAGGCAATGACCGCTAGTGCAAGGGTGACATTCAGGTCAGTGTTAACACTTCTCAATACTGAGGTAAAGACTTCACCGTCACGTGTGCTTTCAACAAAACCAAGACTTCCGATACCTGGTGTAAATTCTAAGAGATTCGATAGCGCAATGAACAAGAAAAGGGTCGCAATGAGTGGAAAAAGTTTCCGGGCGAGTTTCGTATCTTCCAATACTTCCCCCATATATCCAAGCATAAATGAAAGCATTTCTTCAAAGAATGTTTGAATGCGACCAGGTATTACCCGTAAATTTCGTCCGACAAAAAAGGCAATTATTGCAAGTAGGAGCATTATAATCCAGCTTGTGATGAGTGTATTCGTTATTGGAACGCCAAAGAATACGCCTACTTGCTCTGCTGCGAGTGCAATATGTATACCAGAGTCAGCGTACGTCGCTGTTTCTTGTGCAGCATACGTAACATCTGCCGCATTTTCAATTGCTGAATTGCTGTTTTCCATGTGTATATGTCGTCACTACCTCTTTACAAAAGAGGCGCGCGCATTGTAGCATAGCCTGTATCTAATTCCAGACTATTTCGTGTCTTTTTTCTTCATGGAGCTTTTTTTGTCTGCGCCGATTGTTTCAAGCAGCTTTGGCCCAGCGTGAACACCATCTTCATAGGAAATATTTTTCAATAAATACCACGCAAGAATACCTAAAAACAACGCAATTGACACAAGCGTTATATAATACAGCATAAATACTGACGAAAGAACCGCAAGAACAATACTCCCTACAAGCCAGTAGAGCAGTGGGTTCTTTAAACTAATGCTCAATGTCGGAAGAACGAGGTGTTGTATGAGGAACAAAATAGCAAGGAAAAGAAGGGTCGGTATGATATAGCGATCCTTCTCAAACAAACCGATATTTGAGGAGAGACTTAAACGATTTATGTCTGGAGTTATGCGGTTAAAGAACCCTTTAATAGCTTGCCACAGAGCTCCCTCTTGCGAAGTTGTTCCCAATGCTGCTGCAGCAGCAGTAATAGCTGCCGGAACAGTAACCTCTTCCTCGTCTTCTTTTTTCTCCGTTTCTATAACTGAAGGAGCCACAGTTACTGGCTTCGTTGTAACGGTTGGTGTTACTGGAGGCTTTTGAGTATCGAATGAAGGGATTGGTGCCGTAGGAGAAGTGGTGGGTACTGTTTGAGCTGTTGGAGTTGTGTACGGACCAGCAATAAAAACTTGCGGATCACTTATTGTTGGTAGTGCGCTTGGGTGTGCACGTGTGACAACTCGGTACGAGTATGCCTTTCCCGCCTCAAGTCCAGTGAGAATAGCAGTGTGTTGAGCGATGCCGGCATTGTTTTGTGTACTTGCTTGAGGATATCCAAAATTTGGATCTATTGATGTGTCAATCGCTATTGGCTCATCACCAAGTTCTGCAAATATCACTTGTGTAGCAGCAGGATTAGAACTTTCCCATTGAACCACGGCACAGTTCTCTGTAGCGCTAATATAAGTTACTCGCTGATCGGTAACTTCTATCGGATTTGTGTTTTGCATCATTCCCGCACCATATCCATATATATCAACACTAAAAGAACCACATGCTTGGCGATCAAGAATGCCGAAAGGTAGTGTGTTTGTATCAGCATTTACAAAACTTGGCACAAGCAGCAATAATGCAGCCAAACATATTGGTAAAGAAAATTGTAGTCCGCGCGTTTGCACGAGTGAAGTAAATTGCACACTCATTGTTGTTTCGGTTAAAAAATAATCTCCGCCTGATACGTGTGTCCAAAGGAACAAAAAGAGCATTAAGTACTATGATTATAGTGCTGATGAGTAAAGGGTGTCAAGAAAGCACAGACATTACGAAATACTACTGGAATAGACCACATCTAACGGACATTTAGTCCTAAAAAGGCACTTGTTTATTGATATTATTGTCCCTTAGAGATACGTGTATGTAATCTCTTTAAATCATTCATATCGCTAATTTGTTCCCAATTTTTTGCACCTATCATTTTTATGGGAAAATCCTGCGCAGCTTGAGCTACAGTTTGAGGAAGTCCGTACTCTTTACCGTCCTTAATTGATACCATTTGGTAGTTAAAATATTCCATTCCTAGAACGAAAAGGTTTGTCCCAACAAACCCATTTTTTACATTGTGCTTACCTTCAGTTACAGAAGTGACATGTCCGTTAGTATCATAAATAATTCGCCCACCGGTAAATTTTCCACGAACTTTCTTCACTAGCCACGCCCAATCATACTGCAAACAATTTTTAATATCCTCTTCTCCGTACATGTCATCACCCATAAGTACTATAAAACGTCCGTGTAAATGTTTTTGGCACAAAGAAAGGGCATGTGCAGTGCCTAATAACTTCTTTTGCCGTACATAAAGTATCTTACGGCCTGCATATTCATCTCCAAAGTGATTCATGATTTGTTCAGCCAAATAGCCAACCACAAAAATTATCTCGGTTATTTCTTTCGGAAGATTATCAATATTGCGCTCTACAAGATTTTTACCACCAACTCGAGCCATTGGTTTTGGAACATGGTACGTAAGAGGGCGCATCCGCGTACCTTCTCCTGCTACTAAAAATACTGCCTGCATAGATTATAACTTTACTGTTAAGGCTAAAAATAGCAACAAAAGAGAAGATGCAAAACATGTATTAAAAATGAAACCCATGCCGTGAATAACATAGTTTTCAATAGTAGATAACCCTTGGAGCATCTGACTTGTCTTGTATAATCATAAAAATATAGTGCGCATGATTGTTTGAAGATGCTCACATCCATGTCCACCAAACATTCCTGGACTATCAGTCTCAAATGTGGACAGAATTCAGGAAAAACAAAATCCCGCTTGAGCGGGATTTTGTTTTTTGCATACATAAGAAAAATGTATGGCACTGAGGTGAAGATTGAGTTATTCAGTTGCTTCTTCTGAAGAAGTTTCCTCTCCCATTCCTTCACCGTTGTTTTCTTGTGTGTCTCCGTCCATGGTGTTTTAGGTTAACTGGTAAGCACCTCACGGTGCTTCATAATGGTGCTACAAATAAAACTTTTTGCAATCCCCATATCAAAAAAACTACTTGCAAAATCCTTAAAATACGTTCCATATTTGTCCATTTTAAATGAGATAATCCTAGAGGATAGAATTCCTCTAGGATTACATTATTGAACAACGCCATACAATAGTGATTGTGCTTTTTCAGAATTGTGAGAAAGCCATGTTCCTACAACAAGTCCGAATGCAAGCACTACCATCGCGGCGACGATGTATTTTTCAAGTACAGTCATTTTATGCCTCCAGTCTTGTCAAAGTATGCACTCTCTTTTTTAAAAGTCAAAAAACGAATGCCTCAACTCGCTGAGGCATTCGTTACTTACGGGCTTGTATTGAGCGGTAAAAAACACCTTGTCCTATTTCACCTATCTGTTCTATCTTACCTTCTGTTTCTAGCTCATCGAGGTAGCGCGTTGCGGTTGAATCCGATATATCGAGTAGCTCTCGCACATCAGCATTTGTTATTTCATCGTTATCTATATACAACGTCAATATTTTGTCTAAACGTTTTCGCTTACGAGCGTTTAAAAATGTAGTAGGTACATCATTTCCCTTCCCAAAGTACACGCCAAGTGCAACGCCGATAATTCCTGCGCTAAGTAAAAAGAATATATTCATACATGTGTATAATAGCACGCTCGCGAATTAATATTTTTGGCAGTGGGAGTTTTATATTTTCAGAATTATTGAAGATATGAATGATACAGGATGTACTAAGAGCTGTTCCACACAAAGTAGTTTGTGGTTGTGTACAGAATGCAATGCGGGCCGCGATAGCAATCAATAAGGCCTTCGATAGGAGAAGCAGGCAGCGGTGAATAAAGAGCGAGTATATATGGTATCCACGCAATAGACCTATCGATACAATAATGATACCGAGAGTAATGATGACTTTGTCAACAAACTCTCCGTATAACTTAATGCCACACAGTAGTTTCTAATTTATGACGTTCAGTGACGATAAAAGTGCTCTGCGTGCTCAAATATACTACGCAATGTGACCCCACCGTCGCTGAGATCAAATTTTTAAGGAATCAAAATGACATAAAATTGAATCACTCCTGTGGTGATAAGCACGTGTTCCACTCGTCTTGTAGAGCAGTGACTTCTTTCGAGTCTTTTTCACCTCAATAACTACAAAACTTAGTAAGCTAAACCGTTAGGGACTTTGCCGTTGTATATGGATCAGAGAGGGCTCGACTACCAGTTACTAAGTAGAATTTACGCCTTTCAGGTTTAATTATACTAAGTATTTCTGGTCTGGGCTCATCAGACCTTTTTCGTGCTTTGGCACGCGGTCTTCCGCCTTTCGAGTCCTACAAAAATTCACAAGCAAATAGAAAATACCCTACGAAGAACGTAGGGTATTTTCTATTTGGTGGACCAGAGAGGACTCGAACCCCCGGCCTCCTCAGTGCAAGTGAGGCGCTCTAGCCAACTGAGCTACTGGCCCGACTGGGATATTCTAACAGTATCTACGATAATTTCAACGATTTAGAGCGCATCGATAGCCTGTGCTATCTGAACATCTTTATCAGTAATGGTATTTCCTTCATCGTGAGTGGTAGTTTTTATTGTGACACTTCCCCAGTCTATAATAATTTGAGGGTGATGATTTTGCTCTTCTGCAATTTCGGTAACCTTGTTCGCAAAAGTTACCCCTTCTTTGTATGTACGAAACACGAAAGTCCGCACCAAAGTATTATCCTGTGCGTCTAATTCCCATACTGAGTCGCTCATCAAAAATGAGCGCAAGGCGTCTTTATCGGGTGTGGCCATGGCTTTTGAGTGAAAGTGTCAATAAATGGTCAAGAAAATCAGGAAACTCAACTCCAACCGCCTCCAGTGACTTTGGGAGCAATGACGAAGGTGTGAGACCAGGCAATGTGTTTACCTCTAAGAAGTATATGCCTGAAGGGGCAATAATAAAATCTGAGCGCGAGTAGTGGTTTAAGCCAAGTGATTTATGTACCTCTCGTGCTGCTTTTTGCATGAGTGCTTTTTCTGCAGCACTAAAATTCGCAGGACATACTTCCTCCGTTAAACCATCGTACTTAGATTCATAGTCAAATAGCCCCTTGCCGTTAGGCACTATAATTTCTACAGGCGGTAAAGTATATAAAGATTCTTCTCGGAAATCATCAATCACTCCACATGCACCTTCTCTTCCTTTTATAAATTGCTCAACAATAACTGCATCAGTCACTGCAAACACATCTTTTAATGCGCCCACAAGTGAAGAAACAGAATCAGCCGTAGCAATTCCTACCGAAGAGCCTCCGCGAAGCGGTTTAACAATATATAAAGGACCAAATTGCGAAAATACTTTTTGAGCGGCTTCAGCGAGTGTTCCAGTTACATCTTCTCGATGAAGCACAAAGTAACAAGGCATCTTAACACCCGCTATGTTCCCAACATGCTTGCGCGCACTACCTTTATCCATTGCAACAGAAGACCCAAAAACTCCAGAACCTGTATATGGAATGTTGTATGCATCTAAAATCTTCTGAATTTGCCCATCCTCACCGTATTCTCCGTGCAATGCAATGAACGCAACATCAATACCTCTCAATGCCCGCTCAGGACTAAGTGGAATCCCTCGTGAATTCCATTGCCCATCTTTAGATATTAAAATGTCCCTCGTATTGTATCTCTCTTCAGAGAGATGTTGAAGTACTGCATTTCCACTTGCGAGAGATACATCATACTCGCTTGAAGGCCCACCACGTAACACTCCAACATTAATTCGTGACATGGCACTAGTGTACCACGTGCAACACTGCAACTAGAAGCCCACCTGTGTTACTTCTCTCTCAAGCTTCACCCCAAACTTTTCTTCAACACTTTTTTGCATCTCTAGGGTAAGCTCTTGAACCATTGCAGCTGTAGCCGAACCAAGGTTAATAACATAATTGGAACTACGCTGTCCTGTCGCAGCTTTGTCTTTCGCAACTCCTTTAAATCCAGCTTTCTCTATTAGCCAACCTGCAGGCACTCGTCCATTTCGAGCTGGTGTCCCTTTTTCATCTTCAAATTCTTTTTGGAGCTTATCGGAAACAATCGGGTTCATAAAGAATGAACCTGCCGAACGGATGTTTTGTATTTGTCGCTCGTTTCGTGTGGCAAGAATTTCTTTCGCTTTCTTTATGCATTCTTCAGGGTCTCTCGCCATAAGAGAAAAAGTCGCTGACAATACAATCCATTTACTAGTACGTTTAAAAAATGAATTCCGATAATCAAACGCACATTCTGCATTCGTAAAAGTTCGTATCTCTTTGCTTTCGATATCAATAGCAGTAACGTGTGATACTACATCTAGCACCTCAGTACCAAATGCTCCTGCGTTTCCTCGCACCGCACCACCAATAGTTCCAGGGATGCCATACATTGGCTCCATCCCAGTGAGTCCTGCACTGCACGCTGCGTGAATAACTTCCATTAGTGAAACTCCAGCTTCTGCCTGTATTTCATTTCCCTCAGTATCAATTGAGTATTTTACAAGTGCCATCTTAATTACCAAACCGTCAAACCCACTGTCTGAAGCAAGTACATTGCTACCTCCAGCAATAAAAGTAAATGCGAGGTTTTTTGTCTGCGCGTACTCCAATGCCTCTTGAAGCTCTTCTTTTGAGCGCACAATAACAAAGTATTTAGCAACACCGCCAATTTCGAAAGTAGTATGCTCCCTTAAAGGTATATTTTCTTGTATTTCCATATCGAGATTCTAACACGAACTCATACCAATACCGCCTAGCTTAAATATATGGACATCGGATGTCCATATATTTAAGCTAGGCTATTACACTGGGAGTATGATTACCTCAGTAACTTCCTTCGTTTTGTACGGTGGAACGAAATAGCAAAACGATGCGCTTCACTATTCGCTAACAAAATATCTTTTTCCCACTTTTCGATAACAGCAGCATTACCTACAACTTTATCGGCTTTGTGTTTGTCGTTCTTAACTACATTAGCTATTGGTATTTTGTACCCAAATTCAGCCTGTACGCGCAACGCAGCATTCTTTTGCGCGACTCCGCCATCGACAACAATGAGTGTGGGCAACTTCCATTCCACATGCATAAACCTTCGTTGAAGTATTTCTTCAAGCGCAGCTATATCCCCCATTTTTTCTGTCTTAATAGTGAACTTTCGATACTGTGATTTTTTAGCCATACCTTCTTGTACCACAGTCATTACGCCGACTCGTGCAGTCTCACTGATATGCGCGACGTCGTATGCCTCTATTCTTTCAGAGCCATCGCCTGAAGACACTTTATAGTCGCTTCCAAGCAATGCAGTTTCTTGGATGTGTGTAAGTGCAAATATTTTATGTTTTAGGCTTCCAGCTGTTTCGAAACGCTCTTCTTTTGCAGCTTTTTTCATGTCACAATTGAGATCTTTAAGTAATCGTACTTTTTTGCCTTCAAATAAGAGCTTTATGCGAGTAATGAGTTCAGAGTATTCAGAGATGGTAACATCATCAGAACATACTCCAGGACATAGCCCTATTTGTTTGTTAAAGCATGGTTTCGAGTTACTACCTTCAGCAGGAATACACTTGTCTCTAAATGGGAATATTTTGCGAACTATTTTTAATCCTTCTTTCAACGCACCTCCATTTGGGAAAGGACCAAAGAGATGCTTAATATCCTTCTCTTTCCATGTTGAAAATAAATCTCTCCCACGAACAACGAGTACGCGTGGAAACTTCTCTTTTGTAATGACTAAATAATTAAAACTTTTGTTATCCTTGTCGCGCGTGTTGTAGTCGGGTTGATGTTTCTTAATGAGGTTAGCCTCGAGAATAAGTGCTTCCAGAACAGAATCTGTCTCCTCCCAGTCAACCGATCTGGCTTCTTCAAGCATCTTTACAATAAGAGGTCCTCGACTACTTTGTATATCAGTATTAAAATAACTACGAACTCTACTTCGTAGCGATGTCGCTTTACCAACGTACAAAATCTGCCGTCTTGCATTACGGAATATATAGATCCCCGGAACATCCGGAAGTTTTATTTTTTTGAGATCTTTCTTTTGCATTGTACTAATATGCCTTTCTAATAATCTTTCAACAAGTCTTTAGTCATTGTACTACTGCATGTCTTGCGGTATAGTTAGATTTTAGAACGTTCTCTTCAAATGAAAAGGTGCGGCACATGCATATTCCTATTGAAAAGGTACTTCTCGCATCACGAGGCACTTGTCATCACAAGGAGTGCCTATACAAAAATCGCTATTGTCCACAGTATTGGCATGCGGTCTTTTGTCGCTACTATCTATCTCCTCCTGTTTCAGATAAAGATCCGCGCTGGGATGAGCTTTTTCGGATCGGCTTCCCAATATATGATACTTTGGAAGAAGGAGATGATCGCAAAGGTGGCTGGCTATACAAATGGTTCAAAAAGGCAGCAAAGTACGCTGCCTTTTTCTATTTTAATACCTTTTTCAAATACGTTGCAGTGTGAGAACCCTTTACCTTAGCAACTTCTTCAGGGGTTCCCTTCGCCACCAACGTCCCTCCTTCATCTCCCCCTTCTGGACCAAAATCAATAATGTAATCGGCAGATTTAATAACGTCCATATTATGTTCAATAAGCACAACGCTGTTTCCACGACGTACCAACTCTTGCAAAATTTCTATAAGCTTGGCAACGTCGTCGTAATGCAACCCAACTGTAGGTTCATCAAGCAAGTACATAGTTTTAGTTGTTCCTGGCCTATACAATTCAGAAGCTATTTTTACGCGCTGTGCTTCTCCTCCTGAAAGAGTCGTAGCACTTTGCCCTAATGTAAGATAGCCAAGCCCTACTTCTCCAAGTGTCTTTAGGCGATCATAAATTCCTGGTATATCTTGAAAAAAATCGATAGCATCCTCGATTGTCATATTAAGCACTTGATAAATATTTTTGCCTTTGTATTCAACCTCAAGAGTTTCTTTCATGAAGCGCTTCCCCAAGCATACATCACACGTTACATGTACTGTTGGCAGGAAATGCATTTCAACTGCAACCATGCCGTTTCCTTGACACGCTTCACAGCGCCCTCCTTTTACATTGAAACTAAAACGTCCTGGCTTCCAGCCACGCGCACGTGCTTCGGTTGTTTCTGCAAAAAGGTCGCGAATATGAGTAAACGCTCCCGTATAAGTCGCCGGGTTTGAACGTGGAGTTCTTCCTATTGGTGACTGGTCAATAAGTATAGAGCGTGTAATGTATTCAGTGCCAGAAAATCGTGCACAGTTGTACACTTTTGCACTTCTATATTTTTTATCAAAGCGTGCCCGAAGATTTTCATGAAGAATTTCGTACATAAATGTTGATTTTCCAGAGCCAGACACACCAGTAATTGCAACAAATCGTCCCAGTGGCACATCTACACTAAGATTTTTGATACTAAACTTTTTACCTCCACGGATAATAAGTGCCCCTTTGTTTGCTTCTCTACGAGTCTCGGGTACTGCTATCTCCTTTTCTCCACGCAAGTATGCGAGTGTTGCGGACTTTGACCTATTCGTTTTGACTGAAAGCAAGTCTTTCATCCAACCCGAGGCAACAACTTCGCCACCGTGAACACCTGCGCCTGGTCCAATATCGATTAAATAATCTGCTGCAAAAATTGTATCTTCATCATGCTCTACGACGATAATAGTATTCCCAAGGTCACGCAGTTTTGTGAGTGTTTTAATAAGGCGATCGTTATCTCGTTGATGAAGACCGATAGTAGGTTCATCAAGTACATACATAGCACCTACCAAACCACTGCCAAGCTGACTTGCAAGGCGAATACGTTGTGCTTCACCGCCTGAAAGTGTATTCGCACGACGGTCAAGTGCTAAATATGCGATACCAACATTTATCATAAATTGCAAGCGATCAGTAATTTCTTTAACGATGACTCGAGAAATTTCTTCCTCAGTTTCTGTGAGCTCAAGTTCTATGAAAAAGTCTTGAGCATCCGTTATAGATAGAGATGCCAGTTCTACGATATTCTTTCTATTTTTACCCTCTCCCAAGAATACATTGAGTGCTTCTTTGCGTAATCGCGCTCCATTACACACTTCACATGGATCATTCATGAAATAATGCTTGGTTCCTAACCCCTTACATTCTTCACATGCTCCGTACGGCGAGTTGAAACTAAATAACCGTGGTTCTACTTCAGGAAACGAAAATCCATCGTACGGGCACATAAATTTTGCCGAAATAATGTGTTCTTCACCTCTTGGATCAATCACGCGCATGAGTCCATCTGCTTCAGTAAGTGCACCCTCTATTGCCTCTGAAATACGCTCCTCAGTACCTTTTTTGTCATCCGTGAACTCAGTGACGTATATTTCATCGACAAGAATATCAATATCGTGCTTCTTTGTCTTTGTAAGGACTACCTTTTCACGCAAACTTACTTCTTTTCCATCCACCCGAGCTCTTTCGTATCCCTTGCCTAGCATGTCGTACAATAACTGGTAGTATTCCCCTTTTCTTCCAACAACAACAGGAGCATACAGTTGAATTTTAGCTGAATTAATGTCAACACCAAGTATCTTTTTAGAATCTTTCGAGGTACTCGCGATGAGTTTTTTTATAGTCCCAAGGATTTCTTCATTGCTTAGTTTATGAATTGGCCGATCGCACTTTAAACAATGTGGTCGACCAACGCGTGCGTACATAACACGCAAGTAGTCGTAAATTTCAGTAATAGTTGCAACGGTTGATCGTGGGTTGTTTGAACGCGACTTTTGGTCAATAGAAATAGCAGGAGAAAGACCTGTGATTTCATCAATATCTGGCTTTTGCATTTGTCGCAAAAATTGACGCGCGTAAGCACTGAGTGATTCAACATAGCGACGTTGCCCTTCAGCAAAAATAGTATCAAACGCTAAGGATGATTTTCCAGAACCCGAAAGTCCAGAAATAACCACCATCTTATTTCGCGGCATTTCAACAGTAATATCTTTCAGATTGTGCGTCCGTGCACCTTTTACAACAATTTTATCTTCCATATATACAAATCGGTCCCTGCATGGAGGCAGAGGTTAGCACGGACACTATACCACAAAGCAGCTACGCAACAAAAACTATACATTCAGACATCCGATGTTTGAATTTTGTAGATAGCAAGCAAAAAGAGGTCAGCTGTTGCAGCAGCTGACCTCTTTAAGTACAAAAAGGATGTCACTGATTAAATCAAGAGTTCATGGAAATAGATAGTAGCCAGCAGCATCAAAAGTATTGCTATCAGAACTACTAAACCAGCACGTTGCATCGGTGTAATCATGGCATTCCTCTCTTTCCATAAAAGACGATACTACGAACAAGAAAAATATCAAGCTACTGCGACGCATCGCAGTAATTTTAAAAGAAAACCAGTAAACCAAAATATATGGACATCCGATGTCCATATATTTGCTAAGTGGAAAGTGCTGCTTCTAACACCTTTACCTCATCGCGAAGCAAAGCTGCAGTTTCAAAATCAAGATTTTTGGCAGCTTCAAGCATTTGCTTTCGTTTCTGCGTTACAAGCTTCTTTCTTCCCGCTTTTGTTGTAACTGTTGCCGTATCAATTTCCACCATCTTGTTTACTGCTTTAGTATGACTCTTCGTAAATTGACTAGAAATATCGGTAATCGCCTTCTTAATACTCTGAGGAGTAATTCCATGTTTTTTGTTATGTGCTACCTGCCTTGCTCTACGCCGACTGGTTTCATTAAGTGCGCGCTCCATTGAGCCTGTAACATTATCAGCATAGAGAATAACGCGCCCATTCACGTTACGTGCTGCGCGGCCAATTGTTTGAATAAGCGCAGTATCACTACGCAAGAATCCTTCTTTGTCGGCATCGAGTATTCCCACGAGTTCTACCTCTGGCAAATCAAGTCCTTCACGAAGCAGGTTCACTCCAACAAGTACGTCAAACTCTCCTCTTCGAAAATCAGTCAGGATGCCAATTCTTTCAACTGTCTTTATGTCGCTGTGTATATACTTGGCATTAATACCACTCTCTTCAAGATACTCTGCTAAGTCTTCTGCCATCTTTTTTGTGAGCACTGTTACTAATGAACGTGCGCCATTTTTTGTAACCTTCTGTGCCTCTTCAATAAAATCTTTTACTTGCCCTGTATAAGACTCACTCGAAACAACAGGACGCACACTTACTTCTGGATCAACCAATCCAGTAGGTCGAATTATTTGTTCAATAACTGAACAAGCAGCAGGATGCTTCCCTACCTGTTCTTCATGAATTTGTGCGTGCTGTTTTTGTTTGTAATCAGTATGCAGCGAACACGAATCATCACTACTGTGCTCAAGTTCATACTTACTTGGGGTGGCACTTACATAAATCGCCTCACCAATTCGCTCCTCGAACTCCTCAAAATTCAATGGTCGGTTATCTCGCGCACTTGGGAGGCGAAAACCAAACTCAACGAGAGTATCTTTTCGAGACCTATCTCCTGCCTGCATTCCAGCAATCTGCGGAAGCGTTACGTGTGATTCATCTATCACCGTTAAAAAGTCTGGTGTCCCATCGTCCTTCTTAGGAAAATATGAAATGAGCGTGTGCGGTGGTTCTCCAGATTTACGTCGATCAAAATGCTTAGAATAGTTCTCAATGCCGTTGCAGTAGCCTATTTCCTTTATCATTGCGATGTCTTGCCGCGTTCGTCGATTTAAGCGCTCTGCATCAAGCTCTTTCCCTGAACGCCTCAATATACTAAGGCGTTCTTTTAACTCAACTTCTATATCTTTTAGCGCCTGATCCTTTACTTCGTCTGGTGTAACAAAATGCTTCGCGGGAAATATATCAACTTGGACCTCTTTGTTTTGAATTGCGCGAGTTATAGGATCAAGGCGTTCTATGTTCGTAATGGTGGTTCCTTCAAAATGAAGACGAAATATGACTTCCTCGTTGGCTGGCATGATCTCTATGGTATTACCAAGGGCTCTAAATGTTCCGGCAAGTAAATCTCCTGCAACACGGGTGAAATACATTTCCACCAACTCTCGTACCAATGTTGCTCGTGTGTAGGTGCCACCAACTTTCAAATCGAGGATAACACGTGCATACTCGTCAGGGCTTCCTAAACCATAAATAGCAGAGACTGATGCAACCACTATCACATCTTTTTTTGTAAGAAGCGCTTGTGTGGAGGCATGGCGCAAACGATCAATCTCTTGATTAACCTGTGCTTCTTTTTCTATAAAGGTATCGGTAATTGCCACGTACGCTTCTGGTTGATAGAAATCATAGTATGACACAAAATAGTGGACTTCATTATTGGGAAAGAATTCTCGAAACTCTGCTGCAAGTTGTGCCGCAAGCGTTTTGTTATGCGCAATAACGAGCGTGGCTTTTCCTGTGTTTTGTATGACGTTGGCAATTGTGTATGTTTTGCCAGTACCAGTTGCTCCAAGTAATGTTTGGTGACGCTTTCCATTTTTTACGCCTTTTGTTAACTGAGAAATAGCTGTTGGTTGATCTCCAGCAGGCTCATACGGTCTGACTAAATTAAAAACTTTTTTCTTCACCACACTACTGTACGGTACAAAGTAAAAACCGACAACTCTTATTGTCGGTTTTTACTTTGTACAGAATCTTATTCAGCCTCTTTATCAACTTGTAGCAAAACGACATCAAACATAAGCGTCGCGTTTGCGGGAATAATGACATTACCATCTTTGTCAGTTAAATCGTTTGGGCCATAGGCTAAGTCTGACGGAATAACCAAATTTCGAGTACCTCCTTCTCGCATGCCAACTAAACCAAGCTCCCACCCAAGGATAACTTCACCTTGTCCAAGCGTAAACATATATGGCTCTGTGCTGCCAGTCGATGTGTCAAACACGGTACCATCAGGAAGTGTGCCGACATAGTGTACGTATACAGTATCGCCGAACTGAGCCTCTATACCATCACCAATAGCAATGTCATTTATATCAAAATTAGAGATAGTATCTTCAACCTCTTCAAAGTATGCCTGGTATTGAGAAGATGCACTGCCTATATCATCAGGAGAATCATCGACAGTACTTGTTTGTACAGATAGCGCAAAGAGTCCAGGAACAAATGCGATAACAGAAATAAGTGCTATCCCTACTGCAATCCATTCCTTTTGCGTGAGCTTTTTCATTGATATCAATTATATAATACCTCAGAAGAATCTAAAGAAATGTTATACCCAGATTTTTATTCAGACGCAGCAAGAAGGTTCTTGAAAAGTATTGCAACAGTTAGTGGTCCGACACCTCCAGGAGTTTGTGAAAATAGAGAAGCATTTTTTGCACATGCGTGTGCAATATCTCCCACAACACTACCTCCAGCATTTGCGGTCCCAGCGTCAATAAGAACGACACTGTTTTTAACCATATCTGGTTGAATAAGGTTAGGTACACCTGCCCCCGAAACAACAATGTCTGCTTCAAGAAGTGTTTTTCTAAAGATGTTGCGATCTGTTTTAGTATGAAGCATAACGACATCGCCACCTCGTGCTTCAAGTACTTTCTGAACTGGCAAACCAACAAGTTTTCCCTGCCCGATAATGGCTATTTTTTTGTGAGCAACTGAAACAGTATGTTCATCAAGAATTGCAAGTACTGCTCCTGCTACAGGAGGAATACATACGCCCATATTAGCGACGAACTTATCAAAAGTTTCTTTATTGAGTAGGTCAATATCTTTCTCCACTGGAATCGCTGCAAGCACTTCTTTATTTGAAATATGTGCAGACAATGGAAGTTGAACAACGATGCCTTGAACGCGTTCTGATACCTCGTGTATGTAGGAAATAAGGTCTGCACTTGAAACACTTTCTGAGAACCTCTTTTTTGTTAACACCACTCCTATATCTGAAGCAAATCGTTCTTTTGCAGCTACAAAAGTATTCGTAACCGCATTATTTCCAACAACAATAATGGATAGCTCAATAGGTGTATGAAATTTCACTACATCCTTCTTTAGTGTATCTTTAATTTTATGAGCAATCGCATGCCCGTCTACAATCGTATTCATTGAGGTATCCTACTCTGTAATAAATAAACGCGCCAGTCTTAGGTCTTCATATGTGTACGTGCCCTTCAATGCTTTGTATACTGGAGAAAGTTTAGTGCCGCCACTTTTCTTAAATGCAGCTCGTGTATCTTTCAGGAAAGTGTCTTCTGGTTTTAGATATGCAAACGATGATTCTTCACCTATTTCTTTTAGCTTTTCTAGATGCGCCAAGATAGTTCCTCTTGTCATTCCACGTTCTCGTATTATATCCTCCAGTGTTTTTCCTTCATTGAGTAAGTAGCGTGTTTTAATATGAGTTGGAATAATAGTAGCTTTTGACGCTTCACTTTCTGTACGACCCACTTTGCTGATGAATGTTTTTTGCATCTCTTGAATTCTTGTTTCTGAGAATTTACTAAATATATTTTCCCATCTCTGTGATTCAGCTTGTAATTGTTGATCACGCATGCGCACATACGGATGTACTTCAAGCGCAGTTCTGTTTAATCCATGCAACGTCAGTCCTTCAAGAGTGCGCGCACGAGACAGCGCAACGTACCCTTGTCCTGGAGCAAATGCACGAGAGAGGTCTACTTCAACTGCATCAAGGCTCATTCCTTGGCTTTTGTGCACGGTAATAGCCCATGCAAGTCTCAGTGGAACTTGTGCAACAGAGGCAAGAACTTTATTGTCGTCCATTGTTTCCCATGCTGTTGGTGTCGCGACAATTTCTTCTCCTGCATGTGTTTTTATGACTGGATGTTCTCCAGATAAATCCACAACCTCTCCCAGTGTGCCGTTTACATATTCTTGATCTGGATTATTTTTTACAAACATGACACGTGCACCAATTTTGAGCTCAAGTTTCTCTGGTGCCAACACACTCTTTTTCAGTGATTCCACTAAATTGGCGCGACCATTTGATACCATATCGTACACTGTACTCTGCCCTTTTAGTTTTGAAAGCTCTTCAAAGTTTCGCTTATCAACATTTTGATTATGCGTATGCAAAACAACTGGTTCTTGTCCTGCATACTCACTTGCATCAACGTTTTCTCGAACCATTCTACTCTGAAGAGATTCTTGCGATTCAATGGAAATTTCGCCATCACGAATATCATTCAAAATGTCTAGTAATTGACCACCTTCTTGTCGGTACTGGTCAGTTAGGTAGCACGTTCTAAAATCAGCCTCGTGCCAGGCTTTGGATGAGTCTGCAAAAGCGTCTTCGCTTCCATCGCGAACGATAGGTGGTAACTGAAAGAAATCTCCAGACAGAATCACCTGTAGGCCACCAAAAGGTTCGGTGGTGCGCCGCAATGCCTTTGCGACTGCATCTACCATATCCAAAAGTTCTGGTCGCAACATAGATATTTCGTCTATCACAAGCACACTCGCCCGCTCAAATCGCTTTACCAATGGTTGCCTTTGGGCAAGTGTGTCAATATCCCACTCGGTGAGATAATCTTTAATTCCAATACCAGCCCACGAATGTATCGTCATGCCACCTAGGTGTGTTGCAGCAATACCCGTTGAGGCAGAAATACCGATACCTACACGATGTTCGCGCAAATACTCAATGTACTGATTTAACACATGTGTCTTTCCCGATCCAGCAGCACCAGTGAGATAGACATTGCGACCAGTTTTTAAGATTCCAAGGGCGGTCTCTTGTTTCATATGAGAACGTTAAAAGAGTCGGGCAAAAAGATTTTATAGCAATGACTCGACAAATGCCTAACGTACTGAAATTGAATTAATGACAACAGCTTCAATAGGACGATCTTGCTCCTGTGTTGGAGTATCTGCAATTGCATTCACGACATCCATTCCTTCAGTAACACGCCCAAATACTGTATGTTTATCATCCAGAAAATCGTTATTTGCTACATTAATGAAGAATTGGCTTCCGTTTGTGTTTGGGCCAGCATTAGCCATTGAAATTGTTCCGATTGTATTGTTGTTGTTTGCATAAATTTCATCATCAAATGTATACCCTGGCCCTCCGGTTCCCCAGAGGTCTGTGAGGGAGTCATCTTTTGTTTGTGGGTCACCTCCTTGAATCATAAAGTTTGAAATAACTCGATGGAATTTTGTTCCATCGTAAAAACCATCTCGCGCCAACGTCACAAAGTTTGCAACAGTGTTTGGTGCATCTTGTGGAAAGAGTTCAAATGTAATAGAACCCATTGAGGTTGTCATTACGATAGTTACCTCATCTGTAAGCGACGCTGAATCTATTTGTGTTGTACCTGATGTTTGTACGTTTGTTTCTTCTGGTGACATAAAATATATAAATGCTCCGAGAGCTAAAATACTAATGAGTGCGATTATCAAATAAATATTTTTCATACGTCTTTTATTTAGTTAGAGAGACAGTATACCACAGCATGTTTTCCTACACATGTGTTACACATATAAAAATATCGGCGGCAACAGTACACTGTTGCCGCCGATATATGGTGTATTTAGACACGATTACTCAACTGGTCTAGATGTTGCTGCTCCACGATGCGCACCATGTCGATTACCACACGCCTCTCGGTTACGAAATGGCGGTTGTGGCGAACGCATGTCTACAGGCCGCTCATTATCGCAGAATCCTTCAGGATACGCGGCACGTATCCTAAGAGTAAACACCTCTTCCATGAGAACGTACCTAACAATTATGTACGTCACCCCTCCAACAACTGTTGTTGAAAGAATACTTGCCCCTGCCACAGATACAGGTACTGCAGCCAACGATGATGCGGTACACGGAATTACACTGTAACTCAGAAAGCTACCGACATCTGTGACTTCATCATCTAATACTGCACTGACCGCGGCACAAAGCGCCGCAGCTTTTGTGATATCCGCAACCTTAACCTGCGGATCAGACGTTGCCTGCGGTGGCTCATAAGCAGGTTCAGCAGATGGTGGTGGCGGCGGAGTTACCGGAGGTGTCACAGGCGGAGTTACCGGTGGTGTCACCGGCGGAGTTACCGGAGGTGTCACAGGCGGAGTTACCGGTGGTGTCACAGGCGGAGTTACCGGTGGTGGGCAGATTGGTGGACATGCCGGCGGCGGAGGTGGTGGTACAAAATCAGCAAACGCCACTGACGAAGTTGCAAAAAGTACAAAAAGCATTGCGCTTAATGCCTGTAAAAGGGTGTGTTTGTTCATAATTAACCCTCCTTTCTGTAAAAATAGTACAGTAGCTAGGCGTGACTGTCAACTATCAATTTTAATTGAGGATAGAAGGTTTTATATCTCTACAGGATGGGTAATAATACAGATTTCCAGTGTATGAATTCTTTTGCAAACCTTACATTTTAAAAAAAATCATCGTCACGCTCTTTCAATTAAGCGAGATAACCGAGTCTATTACAAAAAATGTATCAATGAGCATTACTAACATTCCTCTAGAATCTTTTTCAATAGTTACTGTCGTGCAATTATTTTTGCGACCTTTTCAGACGCATCTTTCTCCCCGAGCGGTAAATGTGGTCCACCCTCTAATAGATGTGCGTGGGCATTTTTGCCTGCAACTGCCTTAAGCACATCTGTTACCAACTTTTTTTGTCCAGCCACACTAACCCATTGATCATTTGTAGGAATCACAACATCAATAGTTACGTTTTCTGGCCAATCTTGAAATTCGAGCGTAGCCCCGTTGTTTTTAAAGGCTTTAGTATAGTTTATTAGATCAAGACCTTCACCACCTGCAATTGGTACGGCTCCTTTAAGTACTCGCTCTTCAAAATCTGCATCTTGCATTGGTCCAAGAATCTTTGCTAAATCTGCATCATGAGGTGTGATATCTCTTTTCAAAAAAAGTTGCACAAGATATGAGGAAGATAGCCTTCCTATCTTTCGGAAAAAGTCACGCAATACCACACTAATGAATGTTGGCTCAACTGCGAGCAATTGCGTGACTTCACCAGGTATAGCTGGAGCAATGAGTACAGCATGTATTTTGGGAAGCGTTTTTTCAGATGACACAACAACTCGCGCCAATGCAGCCAGGGTCGCAAAACCGCCCGCGCTGTGCCCAACAATAGTAATTTCGTTAGATGGTTTTTCCAAATTTTCTACTGCTTCTCTGAGTGCTTTTTCAGTAAGATGCACACGACTTTCAAAATTCTTGTGACGTTCTGCTAGTACAGGGTCACTATCGTTAGTCATGTTTTCAGGATTCTCTCGATTGGCAAAATACTGTGCATCACGCACCGACATAATTGGCGTCTTTCTCTTTGTATTCTCTCCGTCATCTAAACTCTCTCCACCAGCAGAAATTTCTTGTTGCCGCACTGATTCTTCTTCAGGATGTGTGCTGAGAAATGTAAACTTTTTGCTTTTATCAGGAAACAGCCGCGCAACATCGCTGTACATGTCGATACTCTCACTTAGACCTGGAACGAGGATAATTGGAGTATCTTCATTCGACGTTTCGATATGCTCTTTCCTGTTTTTAGGAGTCTCCATAGATAAAATTGGTATGTTAATTGGTATCGCTGCTTCCTTGCGTTTCTTTTTTGGGCATACCCCACTGCCATTTTGGTTTTTCGCCCTTGAGGTAGGCAATACGAAAAAAAATAATTGTAAGAAAAATAAATGGAAGTAAGAACGTAAATACGACTTCTCGCCCTGAACTATTTTTATCAAGAGTGAGTGCAAAGAGCAGCACTGCCGCACTAAACACTGCAATCGTGGCAAAACCTTGCCATGTTGCTGGTACCCAACCCCATCCAAATGCCTTGCGCTTAAACCAATATCCTTCTGGATTATCTTTTAGGTATTCAATATATTCCTTCGACAGTTTCATGTTAATTAGTATAGCAAATTATTGAATCTTTTTGCTTTACTCACATAAAACGAATGCCTCAATAAATTGAGGCATTCAGCAAAAGAATGGCTCTATAGAGCTATTTTGTAAGGGAGTTTTCAATTTCACTAAAATAACTAAAAAGTGCTTTCACCCCAGCTACATTTTCCTTCCATTCTATTGTTTCGTGGGTTTTAAGTTCCACAGTAATTGCTGGAATCCCTATTGAGGCCAACCACCCTTCAGCATCCCCAGTTATAGGATACGCATCGAATGATTCAATCGCTCTATATCCTGATGCATCTGAATAGACATTCATAATATCCGTAGTGGTAGCCAGTACGCCATTTTCACACTCTGAAGCATAGACTGCGTTTGATTGGCTATGCCAAAAAACGACGGCGTCTACCTTCTTGTTTGTTACAAAATCACGAAGAGCACCCGTTTCTGGTTCAGAAAACGGTTCTGTACCCGCATTAACAACCTGAGTGCGCCATGTACTTTCTGGTTGCCACTTACAGCCGAAATTTCGGTTGAGATCAACATTCTGTGCATTGAAACGTCCAGTACCATTAGATGTATCAACCACGATATCAGCAGAAGTAAATCTTCCTTCCTTTCCAACAACATCAAATAGACCGTCGGGGTTTAGTACAGGGAGTACAGTAATAACAATATCTTGTGGTACTACAGATGGATTCGCAGAAAGATAATCTATAAATGTGTATGCGAGTAGAACACTATTCCATTCATAACCACCATGCATGCCTCCAACAAATAAGAGGTGCGTGTTTCCCTCTCCGTAGGTATATGTGTCAATAGATCGTCCCTCAACTGAAGCTCCGATACTAATTGGTACACCCACCGCGTCTTTCCCTTCTGGCTCGACAACAGAGTTGGGTGAATCTTGCAGAAAAAAGACGCCAAGGACTCCTACAGCAAAAAGAAATAGAACAAAGCCAATAAATTTGTATGACACAAATCGTATTAGTTAGCGTACAAATTAAACACCGCCTCTATACCTTTTTTGTTTTTTTCCCACTCGGTACTTTGATGATCTGAAAGAAGAACGCTAATGGCAGGAATATTGTTTTTCGCGAGCCAATTCACCATGTCACCTGTTATTTCGTAAAAGTCAAATTCTTCGTATGCTTGATAACCCGAAGCATCAGCATATGTATTTGTAAGTGTATTCGTTTCTATTGATACCCCATTGCGACAACTTGAAGCAAATACACCCCCTGCAGCACTGTACCAAACAACAACCGCTTCAGGTTGGTTTACTCCTACGTAATCACGGATAGCTTGGGTCTCAGGTTCAGAAAATGTTTCTGTACCACCACTAACTGTTGTACTTTGCCATTTGCTTGATGGTTGCCATTCGCAGTCAAAGTTTCTGTTAAGATCAACGTCGCGTGCGTTAAAGCGTCCAGGAATTGTATCTTCAAAAGATGTTGGGACATCGGCTTTACTAAAACGCCCGTCGGTTCCAATAACTGTATTAAGACCATCAGGATTAAGTACAGGAATCACCGTTACTTTCACGTTTTTTGGAATAACGGTAGGGTTTGCCTCTAGATAGTCCATCAGTTCATATGCAACGAGCACAGTGTTCCACGAGTACCCTCCGTGAATACCACCTACAAAGAGAAGTTCCGTATCTCCAGTGCCGTAGTGATACGCGTTAATGTCTCTACCCTCTACAGAAGCACCGATGCGTGTAATGCTTTCGTCTTTTGTCACGTCTGTTTCATTTGTGTTTGCATCAGTGGTAATGTCAGCTACTACAGTTGTGTCAGTAACTTCAGTTTCACTGGTTGAAGACTTCTGGCTAACAAAATACCCGATACTTCCAAGAATAAAAAAAAGAAGTACAATACTAATGGTTTTTTTCATGAAATACATGTTACCACATTATTTTATGTACCTCATCTCTGCAGCTGAAGGAGAGTTGAAAGGCTAAAGGATCCTGCCGAGTTCTTTTTTGCACTCTTTATAGTTTGGAATGGTACGAGCTACCAATGCCCAGAAATTTTTTGAATGATTGAGTTCTTGTAGGTGACAGAGCTCATGCACAATAACATAGTCACGTAGCGCTTCTGAGATAAAAACGATTTTATAGTTAAAGCTTAGGTTCTTTTTGCTTGAGCAACTCCCCCAGCATGTTTTTTGGTCACGTATGGAAACAGAATTATATGAGTATTTATAGAGAAAGTTAAAATGTTCTATTCTTTCATGTGCAAGAGCACGCGCTCTCTCTTTGTTTTTTAAGTAATCTTTTCTTGTTAAAGATACTAATGCGGTGTTTTCAAATTTCCTAAAGTAATTCATTCGTCTTAGTAGCCATTCTTCCTTTTCACGTACAAATGCCGCAGCGATAGAATCCATCGCTCTAAACGGTAGTGTAACTACCACGGTACCATCTGCATGAACCGTTAAACTCACACTCTTGGTACGTTTACTTTTGCGAATAGTATACGCAACTTCCTGCTCCTGCTTTGTCCTGTCTTGTAAAATTTTTGTATGCACAACAAGCACTATTCTACCGTGTCAAAAGAAACACTCAAAATATTTATTAGATTAGCATTCTGTCTGTTCTATAGTATTATCGAAATACGACCTCGGTATTGTAATCAGTTTTCTACAAGGAGTGGCGAAATCTCTTGAAAATTAATGTTCCTACCGAGGTCGTACCTTCTGAAAGGAGATTAAGATGGATCAATTAAGTGTCTACGACCTTAGGAAGAAGTATTCCGATGTGTCTTGGAAAGCGCTCTTGCAAGTTATGGAAATCCCCATTGCTAAAGAGCGCTCAACTGGAACATTGTATATTTTATCCCCTTTTAGCGGTGAAAAGACCGCATCATGTCAGCTGGTAGAGAAGAATGGTCGTTTCCATGATTATTCTACTGGCGAACTAGGTAACAAAGTGCAGTTTGTTCTTTGGATACAGAATCACGCTAAAGACATTACCGCTGAGTCTCTTGAAACTACTGAAAAAGTGTTTAAAGAGGCACAGAACTTAACCTTGTAATTCGCACATGCAAATTACGAGGTTGTTTTTATTCATACCTAAAACTCAATTTAAGCTTTAAATAAGATATTCCTTTTTCATGTGAATTTTGCTACCGGACTAGGACTCGGCGCAGCCCACTAAACTCGCTTCGCTCCTAAGTGGCTCCTGCCCTGACTCGGCGACAAGCACTCGCTCCGCTCGTCTTGTATACCGCCTCCGTCTTTCGAGTCCCCTCTGGAAGAGATATAGACAACCCCAACGCTAGTCGCGTTGGGGTTGTCTATATCTAGCTACCGGACTAGGACTCGAACCTAGATTGCCTGGACCAAAACCAGGTGTCCTACCATTAGACGATCCGGTAAATATATACTACATACGGCTGTATGTAGTGTGCACTATCCTAGCAAATCTAACCTATGAGTACCACCTTTCACGAACAATTTCTCCAAGATGAGCATAGTCGTTCCATGAGCACAGCGACCACTCTTTTTTACCACTCACGGTAAAGTACGTGATACCAGTGTTCGCACTTCTCATAGTATTCATCAGTTGATTTACAAAAATGTCCGGAGTAAGGTATTCGCCGAGTAAGTGGTGTGCTATGAAAAACTTTAAAAAGAAACCGTGAGAAGTGAGTACGATATGTTCTTCAGGACGTGCTTCTAACAATTCAGTAAGATCTACTACTCGTTTTTTAATGTCAGCAAAATGTTCACCGTTGTTGGTATTGGCATCATGCATCCAACTATACTCAAATTGCGCAACGGCTTGCTTCACTGCAGGGTCATCACGATGTTTTCCTTGAACTTCTAGAGGGAGTTCGCGTTCATATGCCATTGATACTGTTTCAAGAGGTACATTAGATGCGTTAGCAATTTTTTTTCCTGTGTCATACGCACGCACATAATGACTTGTGAGAACAACGTCTATGGGGATACTTCGAAAGCGAGCCGCCACAAAATCTGCTTGTTGTTCTCCATCTTTTGTTAATGGTGATTCTGCTCCCTCGCGAATACCTGTCTCATTTGCCCGACTACGTCCATGCCGTACTAAATAAATATGTTTTTTAAAATCATTCATTATCTTCTCCGATTACCTGAACAAGAGCTAACTCAAGTGGAAGCTGTTTAATATATGCGTATGGTGTGTCTGCGTATGCACCAAGAATGGCAGCGAGTGTTTTCGAGTGTAACTTAGATCCAGTTGTTTTAGAAAGTTCCTTTAAAAAAGTAAATTCATCCTCACTAAATTGTTCAATAATGCGACTTTCCACCTTATTAGAATTTCGTAACAATATAACAGCACGCACTCTATCAAGAATAAGTTTCAAGAAAGTGGTGAAATCAACATTAGCGTCGACTGCAGCATGTATCGCGGCAAATGCATCATCTAGGGATCCAGTAGAAATTGCCGTTAGTAGCTCATGAATTACCTCAGCTCTCGGAGCGCCAGTCACTGCTTCAACTTCACTACGTGTTATTTTCTTGTCGCTTGAATAAGAAAGAACTTTCTGCAAAACACCAAGTGCATCTCGAAACGAACCTTCAGCAAGAATCGCAATGAGCTCTGCTGCACCTTTGTCTAACGTAGCCTTTTCTCCTTTGGCAACTTTAAGTACTGCAGTTGAAAGAACTGATCGTGTTGGCTTTTTGAAACTATATGTTTGGCAGCGCGAAACAATAGTATCTGGAAGTTTATCTATTTCTGTCGTCGCGAGAATAAATACGACGTGTTTTGGTGGTTCTTCCAGTGTTTTAAGAAATGCATTAAATGCCTCCTTGGTGAGCATGTGCACCTCGTCAATAATGTATACCTTATATTTCGAATCAAATGGCAGTGTATGCACTGACTCCTTAAGCTCACGAAAATCATCAATCTTGCGATTTGATGCGGCGTCCATTTCATACAAATCTTTACTTGTTGTTCCGATTTCATTTGCAAGAATGCGTGCAATAGTTGTTTTTCCAGTTCCTCGTCCACCTGCAAACAAATACGCATGAGCTATATTTTTTTCAGCAATGGATTTCTTAAGTACTTCGATTACATGGTCTTGCCCAATGACATCTTTAAATGTTTGAGGGCGGTACTTTCGATAAAGTGCAATGTGATTTTCTGACATATCGAACTAGTATACCAAACTCAAAAGAAAGAGGCTGTATATAATAAAAAAGGCAATGCATCTCGCATTGCCTTTTTTGTTCATATGTCAGCGGTCAGCCATACCGACCCAGCCCCTGCCAAAGAGCCGGAAGAATGACCAATTCAAACGGGTCTACTTCTTCAACTGGTATAGTTTTGAAAGGACATTCACAGCTGCTGCACACTGGAGCCCGAGGCCCTTGCTGGTTTAACATCCTGCATAAATCAGGAGTAATTCCTCCAACATTTGCATTGAATTTGCATTCAGCGAACACTTCTTCGCCTTTTACTTTTCGATCCATTAGTTTTCCCCTAAGGTTCCGTGAATCTGTAAATTAGATTACTCTACCCCAACAGATTCAGCAAGATGTTTTTCTATAACTTCTCGTACTTGTGCAGCATCAGCACAGGCCATAAGTGCAATACGGAGTTGCTTTGCCCCTTCAAAACCTTCAACGTAGCTCGAAAAATGCTTTCGCATGGTTGCAAAACTCTTTTTTCCATCAAACACTTTTTCAAATAAATCCGAATGTTCCATCAAGACAGCAAGTTTCTCTTCGAGAGTGGGAATATATTCACTCATTGCCCATGGATTACCAAACATGCCACGCCCTATCATCACGCCGTCTGCCCCACTTTCTTCCGCTCGCTCGCGTGCATGCATGATGCTAACAACGTCCCCATTTCCTATAATCAATGTCTTTTGCTTCTTTGCATCAAAAAAGGCATCACGAATAGCAACAGCATCCGCGATAAGATTCCACTGCGCTGGTACTTTACTCATTTGTTTTCGTGTCCGTGCGTGCAATGTAATAGCAGCTGGATTTGTTTCAAGCAATATCGTTAACCACTGTTTCAATTCAACCTTATCGTAGCCAACTCTAGTTTTAACAGACACCGGCAAATCGCCGGCTCCTTTCTTTGCAGCATAAATAATTTCTTGAGCAAGTTGAGGGTTTTTAATAAGCGCTGCGCCAGCCCCTTGTTTTTCAACAGACCTATCCGGACACCCCATATTTATATCTACGCCATCAAATCCACACTCAAGTGCAACAGCAGCTGCTTTCTCGATATGCTCTGGCGTCGCACTAAAAATTTGAGCAACAATAGGACGCTCTTTTTCACCAAATTTAAATTTCATTCGCAATTTCTTTTGCCCTTTTTCATCTGCAAAAACCAATCCATCAGCTGAGGTAAACTCAGTGAAAGTCACATACTTGCCTCCCGTACCTTTACTGTACTTTGCGATGATAGAGCGGAAGGCTGCATCGGTTACATCCTCCATCGGTGCGCATACGAAAAATGGTTTTTCTAATGTTTCCCAAAAATTCATTGCACTAGACTACCACTACTCTTCTTGTGTGTCAGTACTTTCCTTAAATGTGTGGTATACGCGCTCTCCAAAGCGCATATCTATATATCGGAGCTCGCTGAGCTTATCTCGTAGAAGATATTCATCTAATACGGCTTCAAGATTAACTGCGGTTGTTTCGAGATCCTTATCTAACGCTATTCGAATTTCCCACCCAGGTTCTACATATATTCGTCCATCAATTCCTTCAAATACAAATTTAGTAGCATACACGTCTAAAACTTTTAATGTAGCGAGAAAGTTTTTGACATCTTGAAAATATTTCGGTTCCACAAATGTGCGCAATACATCACTTTTTGTTTCATCAATCCCTTTTTCAAAAATCAGAAAATCAGCGAGAGGCGATTCCTCATATATAAATCCTTCGTTATCTATAAAGTAACAGGTATATAATTCATCAGAATTTCTACACCATTGTGCATATGGTTCGCGCTCAGTAATGGTTACTCGTACCTGCTGTTTTGTTATTTGTGAATCAATAGTGACACCTTTTATTTCAGGAAACTCGTACAAAAGGATTCTTTCGAGCTCAGCAGCAGGATACAATACTGTATTTTGCTTTGAAAAGAGACCGATGAGCGGTTTTTGCGTATTGCGAAAAAGAATATGTTGTATTGCCCGCGTTCGCACTTCACTATTTCCAATAATTTCAGTTTTTTGTATAGCAAGTACAGGTGAAAATGAAATCCAACTGAGTGCTCCTAGTAGAGAAGTAATTATAATAAGTATAAAGCCAAAAATCAGGAGCCGTACTCTGAAGCGTTTTTGAGCAATTTTTGAGCGCACTAATTTCGTCTGCGCTCTGGTAAATTTTTTAGACACCTTTTTTTTCCTTGCTGTCGAGTTTTGTGATGCTCGACGACTTTTACGCCACATACCTCTAGCGTTTACTAATGACCTCCCTCCCACCTAAATACGAACGGAGTACTTCGGGAATCTGTATTGAACCATCTGCTTGCTGGTAGTTTTCAACAAGCGATACGAGAATACGAGGACCTGCTACAGCAGTGTTGTTAAGCGAATGTGCGAAACGCTTTTTCCCCTCACCATCACGATACGTAATATTGAAACGACGTGTTTGGAAATCGTGGAAATATGACGATGAGTGAGTTTCTCTATATTTATTTTCTTTTGGAACCCATGCCTCTATGTCGTATTTTTTTACCTGTCCTTGTCCCAAGTCGCCTCCACAGTTCACAACAACATGATACGGGATACCAAGTGACTGCATAAATTCTTCAGTATTTTGTGTAAGCCATTCGTGTAGCTCGACAGTTTTTTCATGGCTCGCTTCGGACAAAATGACCTGTTCCCATTTAAAGAATTCGTGGACACGTATTAAACCCTTTGTATCTTTCCCGTGACTTCCTGCCTCCCGTCTAAAGCAAGGAGAAAAAGCTAAGAGTTTTATTGGGAGCGTACTAAAATCAATTTCTTCGTCTTTATAGTATCCCATTACCGGTACCTCAGCAGTTCCAATAAGAAACTCGTCATCTTGTGTTTTATACAAATCCTCAGCTTCGTTTGGTAAATGCCCCGTACCATAAAAGTTTTCTTTACGAACGATTGTCGGTGGCATCATAAGATTCAATCCCTTTTTCATAAAGAAATCTCGAGCGTAGTTCCACAGAGCAAATGAAAGCTCTACACCTTCATTCTTTAGAAAATATCCACGAAAACCATGTACTTTAGAACCTCGTTCAAAGTCAACCATGTCGAGTTGGGTTAATATATCGATGTGATCTTTCGGCTCAAAGCTAAATTGCGACTTGTCTCCCCACGTTCTTATCTCAACATTATCTTCGTCACTCTCACCGTCTGGTACCGACATATCTGGCACATTGGGAACTTGCAGCATAAGTGCCTGCCACTGTTTCATTAATTCTTTCAACGCATCTTCCTCTTTCTGCATATCAGCCTTAAGAGTTTGCATCTGCTGAATCATTTCTTGTCGCTTTTCTGAATCACTTTCTGATGCAATAGTCTTTGTAGCTTCATTTTGCTGTGCACGCTTTTCTTCAACAACCCGTAAAAGCTCTTTGCGAGAATCATCAAGTGCAATAAGTAAATCCAAATCGATATCGATATGTTTCTTTTTTGCACCGGCGGCAACAACGTCTTTGTTGTCCCGTATAAATTTAATGTCTAGCATATATTCCTTGTTATAATTGAATCGTACTATGAGCCAGCTCATTCAACAAATCTTTCCAAAGGACTTCCACCCACTATTGCGGGAAATTAATGATCCACCCGAGAGTTTGTATGTACAAGGAGTCCTTCCAAGTTCAAGAACGACACTACTTACTGTAGTAGGTTCAAGAAAATCTACAAGCTATGGGCGTGACGTAGTCGACTATCTTATTGGTGGATTAAAGGGATATGATATTTCGATAGTTTCGGGATTAGCACTAGGTATAGATGGTCATGCACACACCGCTGCCTTAAACGCAGGTTTGCACACCACCGCAGTACCTGGCTCTGGTCTTTCGGAAAAGGTTTTATATCCACGCTCACATGTACAGCTCTCTCAACACATACTAGAAAGTGGTGGTGCGCTAGTAAGTGAGTTAGAACCAGAGCAAGGTGCAGCACCATGGACATTCCCAAAGCGAAATAGAATCATG
>MDTB01160255.1_pt1 | contig 31519 bp, 21 predicted proteins | sample 811161 | NCBI WGS metagenome assembly MDTB01 (sample SAMN05326650, study PRJNA326480) | marine metagenome | isolation source: seawater | place: Mediterranean Sea | collected 2009 | reverse complement strand
GAATTTGGAATAGGTGGTGAGAATAAAATAGAAAGTAGCAGTAATTTAACTAAAAATTATTTAGGAGATATAGAAGAAAGACCTTGGGGAAATTATCACGTGATTGCAAAAAATACTGGCTATCAGATAAAAGAAATAAAAGTAAAGCCTAACTCAAAACTATCACTTCAAAAACATAAAAGTAGGTCAGAGTTTTGGCAAATTTTGAAAGGCAAAAGTAAAATTATCGTAGACGATAAAGAATACTATCTTAATAAAAAAGAGCATATTTATATCCCAAATAATTCTATACACAGAATTGAAAATATTGGAAAAAAAGACCTCATCTTTATTGAAATTCAGCTTGGAGAGAACTTAGAGGAGACGGATATAGTTAGGCTTGAGGATGATTATGGTAGAGTCTAATTTTCTAAAATATAAAAAAGCACCTTACTTAGAAATTATTAACTACAAAGCGCCAAAAGGAATTTTTTCATATTTCTTACCAATGAATGATGGAATAAAAATAAGGATATGTCATTGGCTAGATAAATCTAAGAATCCAAAAGGTACAATCCTTCTGCAGCAAGGCCATAATGAATTTATAGAAAAATACTATGAAACTATTCAAGAATTTTTAGACAGAAATTATTCTGTAATTGCCTTTGATTGGCGAGGTCAAGGTATGTCCGATCATCAACTTAGAGATATTCATAAAGCATTCATTAAAGATTATAGTAGACATGATCAAGATCTAAAATATATTTTAGAGGAAATAATTGAACCTAATTTTCCAAAACCAATTATTGGTATTGGGCACTCAATGGGCGGCTGTTTAATGCTTTCAGCTTTTCATAATCACCCAGAGAAATTTTCAAAAGGGATTTTATCTGCCCCAATGCTTGGTTTCAAAAATGAAAAGTTGCTTAAAGCAGCATCTTCATTTATGAATTTTTTCAAAAAAGATACTGATTATTTAATTGGATCAAAGCCAAATATGGGTGTAGAAACATCTTTTGAAGAAAATGATCTTACCACTGATCCAATGAGGTATGAGCGAATTATTAAATTAGTAAGAGAACATCCGGATATTAGACTATGGGGCATTACAAATGCTTTTGCTAAAGCTGTAAATAAAAGGCTTAAATTAATTAGAAAAAGAGGCTGGGCCGAGAGTATAAATCTAAATATTTTAATTTTTAATAATAAGAACGATAGAGTGGTAGACTCAAATAAGATTAATCATATGAAAAAAAGACTAAAGAAAAGCCGAATTATTAATTTTAGTGAAACTGAACATGAAATCTTTATGGAACAAAGTCATCATAGGAAAGTAATGTGGGAAGCAATAGATAATTTTTTGAATGAGTAAATAATTTATTCATCTTTTAATAACCATTCCTTGTCCTGTAGGTAGTTCAACAACTGTATACCCAAGATTTTTAAAGAATTCCTTCTCTTCGAAATATTGATCCTCGTAACCCATAAACCCAAAATCATCTAGAATTAAAATACCACCCGGAACAATTTTATGGAAACACAACTCTAATATATCAGTTTCTGTTTCAGCAGAATTAAGGTCTAAATGGACAAAAGCTAATTTTTTCGAGCTATTATCTTTAAATGAATCAGGAAGTAATCCAGGAATCACCCTTACAAATGGATGTTTTGACATTCTTTCTTTAACTTCAGAATATAGTTCAGGGGAATGTTTTTCAGCTTTGGCAGTTGGGGGATTATCGAAAACATCATAAAGGTAAAAAATTTTATTTAGTTTAGCGATTTTATTATAATCAATTAAGAAATCAGCAACTACACCGTCATAGCATCCAAATTCAATAAAATCACCCTCTAAAGTTTTACATGAGTCTATTGCCCAAGCTAAAATCTGAATCCTCCAAATAATTGATGAATGAAGCTCATCACCTAAAAAATATTTATTAGCAATTCTCACGAAATTATCGTCTCTTAAAAAACCTGCTGTTTTTCCAATCAAAATCATATTATCTGCAGCAAAAACAGGTGAGTTTTCTTGATTAATATCTATTGTTGAGCTCATTTGATTTAATAATGATCTAAATTTTGAAGCTCCTCCAAAAACAAATCTCGGAAATGGTTTAAAAAATGGCATAATACTTCCTAAGAATATTAAATTTAAAAAAAATTAATAAATATAATTAATTTAAAATACTTTTCTAGAATAAATAAATAAATTATTTTATCATTAATTTATATAATTTATATAATCTAAAAGGTTAAAAAAAGTGAAAAATAAAATTAGAGATTTAAGTAAAAAAGCACTTGATCAATATAAAAAAGGTAATTTTGATCTTGCTGAAGAAATCTATAATAAAATTCTTAAAGTCGATCAAGAGAGTTTTTTATCGTATTATAATATTGGAATAATAAAATTTTATAAAAAAGATTATAAAAAATCAGAGGATATGCTTATAAAAGCTTTTAAGTTGAATAATACTTCTGAAAAATATTTCTCAGCTGTTATTGATATCCTTCTTACTCAAAATAAAAATGAGAAATGCAAAAATTTTATTAAAGAAAATTCTAAAAATTTTAATGCGAAAATAATTTCAATCTCTGAAGAAAAAATAAAACACCAAAATTTATTAAACGAAATCATTAATTCTTATAATGGATATGAAAATTTAAATAATAGTGAGATTAAAAAGTTACTAAGTAAAGCAAGATTATTTAATAAAAAATATAAAAAAAATTCAGTAGGTTTAAAATTTCTTGCAGCTATTTTAATAAAAATGGAAAATAAAAAGATAAAACGTAAAAGAAATTTTTCTGAAATAATCAATCTACTAGAAGAATCTTATTCAATAAATAAGAATGATTTGAACGTGATTTTTATGCTTGCAGGTCAATATATGGATAATTCACTAACTGAAAGAGCTATAGGGCTGTATTCTTTATCATCAAAATATTTTCCTGAAGAACACCTAATATATTTCAATAAAGGTAATGCAAATATAGTGATGGGCAATACTGAAAGGGCCATTGAAGATTATCTAAAAGCAATAGAGTTAAAATCAAATGATTATGATTCTCATCTAAACCTTGCTAAGGCTTATAAGGATATAAATGATTTAGAAAATTCTTATAAAATTTATAAAAAAATGATAGATCTAGACTCAAATAATGCCTCTGGTTTTAGAGGCCTTGGTGCAGTCAGTATTCTGATAGGGAAATTAAGTGATGCAGAGAAATATATTAAAAAATCTATAAAACTAGACCCTGAAAATGATGATGCTAAGCAAAATCTATCTATATGTTTTTTAAGACTAGGAAAACTTGAGGAAGGGGTTAATTTTTCTCAGAAAAATGTAGGTGCAATAAAGTTTAAAAATAATAAGGAACTAGGGAATTTTAAAGTATTTTAGAAATAAATTTATGAGAAATATCGATCTACAAACTAAACAAAAAAATCACTTTATTGGGTGTTGGAATATTGAACAAAATTTACTAATGGATAAATTAGTTTTATATTTCGAAGATAATCCTGATAAACATGAATATGGTGCGTCAGGATACGGTGAAATAAATACTGAAACTAAAGATTCAGTCGATATCTCCTTTAAGCCTAAAGATATTCAATCAAAGGAAATGTTGATATTTCAAGATTACTTTACTGAGCTTAATAAATGTTATTGGGATTATTTAAACCAATGGGAATTTATAAAAACAAAATGGGATGATATGCTCATAGGACCATTTAATATACAAAAATATAATAAAAATGGCCACTTTAAAAAATGGCATTGTGAAAGAGATTCTATTGCTACATCTCATAGAGCTTTAGCATGGATGACTTATTTAAATGATCTTGATAGTGGCCATACAGATTTTTTGCACTTTGATATGAGTATTAAACCTGAAAAAGGTAAAACTTTAATTTGGCCAGCTGAGTGGACACATGCTCATAGAGGACAGTTAGTAAAAGAAGATAAGTATATTATTACAGGATGGTTTCATTTTCCTGTAAGAGAAAATTTATAATAAAAAATGAAAAAAAAGAATAAATTGGTTGAGCCAAATCTTGAAATAATCAATCTTGCAGTAAAAGCAATACAGAAAAATGATCTTGAAAAGTTAAAAATTTATGTTCAAGATATGATTAATAAATATGAGAATGGTTCTACATCCTGGCTTTTCTTAGGGATATTCTATAATTTAACTAATAAATTGGATAAATCTGAAAAATCAATTTTAAAGTCTTTATCTATTAATCCAAATTACGGTGAAGCACACAGAATTTATGCAGACATACTAAGGAAAAAAAATCGTTCTAAAGATTCATTAAAACATGCCGAATTAGCCGTTGAAATTAATCCGAAAAGTGCAGCAGCTTTAGATACACTTGGAACATCATTTGCTAAATTAAATAATCACCAAGATGCAGAAATTAATTTTTTAAAAGCTATTAAAATTAGTCCTGAAACGGCAGTTATTTTAAATAATTTAGGAAATACACAGAGACATCTTGGTAAACATAGAGAATCAATTAGATCTCTTAAAAAAGCAAAGGACATGTCACCTAAATTTATTGAAATTTATAATAATCTATCACTAACATATTTTGAAAAAGGTGATTATAAGAATGCTTATAAAACCCTTAAGGAAACTGAAAACAAAAGTTTATTAAATAATCACAATGCTAAGGATATGTTTACATCCTATGGACATATAAGTTCAAAGATATTTCAATTTAATAACGCAAAAAAGTATTATAAAAAGGCTCTCTCATTAGATAAAAGTTTTTCTTCAGCTCATAATGGCTTAGCTGAAGTTTATTCTAAATTAGGCAAACCAGAAAAAGCATTAATTCACTTTATGAAATCAATAGATAATTCTCCAAAACTTGAAAATAGTATTTCTAATTATATCTTAACTCATAATTATTGTTTAAATAAAACAATTGAAGAAAAATATTTAAAAACCATGGAGTTTTCTAAATTAATTGAAGTTGAAAAAATATCTAGCCATGAGAATGAAAAAAATCCATTAAAAAAAATTAAAGTTGGCTTTATTTCAGGAGATTTTTTTAATCACCCAGTAAGTCACTTTATAATGAATCCTCTCACTTTTTTTGATGATGAAGACTTTGAAAGTTATGCTTATAGCAATTATCATGTAAATGATAGTTATACTAAAAAGTTAAAAGAAAAGTTTTCATATTGGAGAGATATATTTGCATTAAGTGAAGAAAATATTATTAAAAAAATTGAAAGTGATAAAATAGATATACTATTTGATTTATCTGGTTATACAGCAAGAAATTCAATAAAGATTATAAAGAGAAAATTATGCCCAGTTCAAATAGCTTGGCTTGGTTATTCTGGTACAACAGGAGAAAGTAATATTGATTTCATTTTGTGTGACGAAATTGCTTTACCTAAAAATGAAGAAAAATGGTACACTGAAAAACCTTTAAGAATGTCAAATAGTTATTACTGCTATAACAAACCATTCGAAAAAAATATTAAAATTGAAAATCATCATAATAATTTTACAGTGTTTGGATGTTTTAATAATGTTAAAAAATTAAATTCAGATGTTCTTAGTGTATGGTCTGAAATATTGAATAAAACAAATAAAAGTAAATTGATATTAAAATTTCACGATTATGAAGATAAAGATATTAGAAAAAATATTTTAGATATTTTTAATAATAATAATGTTTCTGACAAAAGAATAATTTTTTTAAATGGATCATCATTCAGTGACTATTTAAGAGATTTTAATAAAATAGATATTTCATTAGATCCCTTTCCTTATCCAGGGGGAACTGTTACTTGTCATTCGCTATATATGGGGGTACCTGTAATAACATTAAGCGGAAATGATTTTCTATCTAGAAACACAGAGAATATTCTAATCAACTCAGATTTAGAGGATTTTATAAGCAAAACGAAAAATGAATATATAGATAATGCTATTTTTTTTGCTAATGAGAAAAGAAAAATTAAGAAAGAAAATATAAGAAATAGTTTCTTAAGTTCTCCATTATTAGATGGAGAAAAATTTTCTAATGAGCTTAAGATAATTTTAAGAGAAAAATGGAAAGAATATTGTAAAGTTAATTAGATGGAAAATACCCTAAATAAAATTAAAAAAGCAAATAAACTTCAACAAAATAAAAAATTTGATGAAGCTGAAATTATATATAAAGATATTTTAAAAAATATTCCTAATCATCCAGATGCAAATCATAACTTAGCAATTTTACTAATTACAAAAAAGAATATTAAGGAGGCAAAACGATATATTAATGAACTAATAAAAACTGATTATCCAGTTGCGGAATATTATTTTACTGCTTCCTCATATTTTAAAATAACTAAAGACTATAAACGTTCTTTAAATTTAATTGATAAAGCAATTGATTTGTCTAACAAAGAGAATATTCATAAATCCTATTATGCAAAAGCTCAATTATGTAAAATTTTAGATAGATATGATGAGTCCTTCTCTTTGTTTAAAAAATGTTATGAATTAGATCCAAAAAATCCAATAATTTTAAATTCTTATGGAGTTGGTTTATGTACTAAAGGAATGTTTATTGAGAGCATACCAATATTCAAACAAGTAATAGAATTAGCACCTGAATTTTTTGATGGGTATTCTAACCTTGGTTTAGCGCTGCAAAAAACAAACAGAATAGAAGAGTCATCAAATGCTTATGAAAAAGCATTTAAAATTAATCCTAAAAATTTAATGTTAAATATTAATATAGGATCCTTACATCAACAAAAAAGGGATGCTAAGAAAGCATTAGAATATTATGAAAATGCAAAAAAAATTGATCCCTTTTTTCCACAAATTTATAATAATTTAGGAATTATCTATGGAGAAATCGGAGAAAAACAAAAGGCATTTGAACATTATAGACAAGCTTTAAAACTTGATCCAGATTATGTAAAGGCATTTAGACATATAAGCTATACTAATCTGCTAAAGAAAGATGATCCAATTATAATAAATATGATTAAAAAATATTTAGATAAAAACACCTCGAAAGACGACAAAGTAGAAATAGCATTTGGGTTAGGTAATTTTTTTGAGTACTATAAAGATTATAAAAAAGCATTCAAATTTTTTAAAGAGGGAAATGATTTTATTAAAGAAATAAATGGAAAGTATGATTTTCAAAAAGTAAAAAGGGGAATTAAAAAGATGTTAGTTAAATACCCTAAAAAAATTACTTCAAACTTAAATACAAGTTTTTCGCCAATTTTTATCTTAGGAATGCCCAGATCAGGATCTACAATACTTGAAAATGTTATTTCAAATCATCCAAATATTGATGCTATGGGAGAGTTAACTGGTATTAATGATTTAGCTACAAAATCAAAAAAAAATAATAAATTTTGGCCTGACGTTTTAGATGAATTTAATTCTGATGACTTAAATTTTTTACAAAATTTATATATTAATAACGTTAAGGAATTTTCTCCAAAAGTTAAAAGAATATTTACTGATAAGATGCCATATAATTTTTTATATCTTGGGTTTATTAAATCAATATTTCCTAATTCAAAGATAATTTATACGTCAAGAGGAAGTATAGATAATTGCTTATCAGTTTATTCCTTAAAACTACTTGGAGAGCACAAATATAGTCATGATTTATTAGACTTATCAAATTATTATAACCTACACATTGAGATTATGGAGCATTGGTTTAATATTTTTCCTAATGAAATCTATCATTTTAAATATGAAGAATTTGTTAATAATCCAAAAGATATGACAAAAAAATTATTTAAATATCTAGAAATTGATTATATAGAAAATCTTGAAAGATTTGATTTAAACTCATCTATTGTTCGAACTGCAAGCAACCATCAAGTTCGAGATAGGGTTAATTCATCATCAATTGAAAAATGGAAAAATTACGAAAATGAACTTAGTGAATTGATTAATAATTTAAATAAAGATACTTATAATTAGGGCGTGTAGCTCAGCGGCAGAGCACTACGGTGACATCGTAGGGGTCGTTGGTTCAATCCCAACCACGCCCACCATTTACAAAAATAATTCTACTTTAAAAAATTTAAATATTGCACGAATCTGTTAACTATTAATAGTTTTTCAAAAAAATGGTTGTAATAATTTTATATATAACCATATAAAGTTCATTAAGGGAGAAAACATATGTTAGTAGAAAAAATTAATTCAGCATCTTTTGCAAACGGTATACTTCGTTTGGAAGTTGCTAAGACAAATGGTAGAGGTGAATGGGTAAAAAATGGAGATATTGAAATTCCTGGTGCTCTTGTTGCAAGTGTAATTGCACAAATATCGACAGCTGCTACCGACATTTCTGGTCAGTTACAACCATCTGAGACAGCTAATGGAAATGGAGCCGATAAAGGCAAAAAAAAAGGTAAAGGTAAATCAAAAAAATAATTAATTTTTTATGAACCTACAAAAATTTAATCATTTTGCGGATCTTATTATGAATAAATTCATTACATTAAAGAAATTTTTTATGATTTTAAATTTATTCATTTTTACTTTTTCTTTGTCAGCCGAAAATATTATTGATAAAAGAAATTTTGACATTAAATCCATTTCATTTTCTTCATCTGAATTTTCAACTAAGTATTTAGATGAGGAATCTTATTTAAATTTTATTAGAGATCATATTTTTGTCCAACCGGAATTCAAATTTGCATCTGCTGTTCAAAATGAAAAAAGATTACTCCTCAGAAGTGCAAATAGGGAGAGACTTCCAATTATAACAGGAAGAGTCATAAATGATGAAATTATTGATAGGAAAATAAATGATTTTTCTTCTATAAGAAAAAGACAGGATGATAGTTTTGATGCAGTCGCTGAAATTAATCAACCATTATATCAAGGGGGGAAAATAAATAGTGAGATAAGATTTGCTCGCCATCAAACAAATAATTCAAAAATAGAAAAAAGGCTAACTACATCAAATTTAATTTTAGAGGCAAATAGTATTTTTATTCAGGCTATGATTTACGATTACATTTATAATTATGCACTAAGCCTTTTAGAAAATTTGATACCATTTAAAGAAAAAATGAAAAATAGAGTTACATCTGGTGCAATTGATCCAGCTCAATATGCCCTATTCTTAGCAAGGTTAAATAAATTTCAGTCTTCAATTTATACTCTCGAAGCAAAGGCCAAAACAAATTCAACTAATTTTGAAAATACTTTTAATCAAAGATTCATGTTTATGGGATTCCCAAAGATACCTGTAATTATTGAGAATAATTTTCAATTAAGAGATTCATTTAATCTTTCATTAAAAGAAAATCAATACTTATCTAGTATTGAAAATGTTAAAATTACTAAAAGTGAATATAGACCTCAGTTTGGTATAAAAGCTCGATACACGGAATATGATGTTAATAAAGACATTGATGACTCAGATATTAGAGGAGGTCTATACTTGACCTTTCCTATTTTTGATTTTGGTAGAGGTAGAGCAAAAATTCAAGCCTCACAAGCTAGATCTGACGCTGCAAAGATTGAAATCGATATCGAAAGAAAAAGCGATAAAGTCAATGAAAGCTCTATCTTATCTATGATAGAAAGCTCTAACAAAGCAATTAAAAAAATTAAAGATGCCTTTAATGATACAAAAACACAAAGAAAGATAATTAATGAAAGGATTATGTTAACCGGTTTTTCTCCTATTACCCTAGTTGAGGCCTCTGAAAATGAACTTTCTCAACTACAGATATTATTAGAAACAGAATTTACATTACTTTCAAAGTTTTATGAATTTCATCATCAGAATCAATCTTTAATCAATCACTTCAAAATAGATTTACAATGAGTAGTGACAAAAAAAATAATAAAGTAGATTTAAAAGATCATTGGTTTTGGAGTGTAATTCTTCAAAATAAAGGTGTTTATACTCAAGTTATACTTGCTTCAATTTTTATTAATATTTTTGGTTTCGTAAGTGCATTTTATATAATGACCGTTTACGACCGAGTCCTTCCTAATTACGCTATGAATTCACTCATTGCGCTAACAATAGGTATGGCAGTTGTTATAGTTTTTGATTTTATTTTAAAAATGATGAGATCATATTTTTCAGATATTGCTAATAAAGATTTAGACGAGAATGTAAGTGAAAAGCTTATTGACAAACTTTTGAGCCATGATGAAAAAATAATGCAATCCCCGAGCCAAATTTCAAGCACAATTAGAGAGTTTGACTCTGTTAGAGACTTTTTTACATCTGCAAGTTTGATGGCCTTAATAGATCTACCTTTTATGTTTTTATTCATTGGTGTAATTTTTAGCATTGCAGGTCCATTAGGAATTGTTCCATTGTTGATTGTTCCCTTAGTTTTGGGTGTATCGGCAATAGTTCAGCCTTTTCTAAAAAGATTTAGTGCGAAAGATTTATCTTTTAAGCAAGGAAAAGCTAAAGTACTCTCAGAGTTAACAAATAATCTTGAGAGTGTAAGGACCGTTGCTGGAGGTGAGGCACTAAAAAAAAGATGGCTTGACTCTGTAAATAATCAAAATGATTCTTCAATATCCTCAAAAATAGCTTCTAATATTTCTGTTACTTTTGGACAAACCGGGCTTCAAATTAGTCAGGTTGGTATTATTGTTTATGGAGTTGTTCTTATTTCTAATTTAGAAATTTCCTCTGGAGCGTTAATCGCCTGTGTAATCTTATCTGGAAGGACTTTATCACCATTAGTGCAAGCTGCACAATTACTTACTAGAGCAAATTTTGCATTTCAAGCATATAGAAGTGTTGATGAACTCATGTCATCCGATGCCAGAGATGAAAAGTTCAATTTGAAAAAGTCAATGTCACTTAAGTCTGGTGATATTGAAATTAAAAATTTAAATTTCTCATTTTCAGAAAATAAAATTTTAAATGATATTAATTTTAAAATTAAGTCTGGTGAAGTTTTGGGAGTAGTTGGTAATTTAGGTTCTGGAAAATCAACTCTCCTTAAAAGTATGATTGGCTATCATTTACCTGAAATGGGTATGATTAAAGTTGGTTCTTTTGATATAAATAATGTTTCATCTGAAATTTTAAGAAATGAAATTGGTTATTGTCCACAAAACATCCAATTATTTTCAGGGACTATTTATGAAAATATTGCTTGTGGAATTGAAAATGCATCAGAAGATGATGTTTATTTTGCTGCAGAGCAAGCTTTAGCTCATAACTTTATTGCAGCACTTCCAGGAGGTTATAATTATCTTTTAAGAGAGAATGGCTCTAATTTATCTGGTGGCCAAAGACAGGCAATATCATTGGCCCGCGCAATAATCAAAAAGCCAAAGATACTTGTTTTAGACGAACCAACCAGTTCTATGGATAATGAGTCTGAAACAAGTGTTATGAATAATCTTTACTCCCTTGAACAAAAACCAACTTTAGTTATATCTAGTCATAAGCTTAATATTCTTACAAAAGCTGATAAAATTGCTGTTATTTTAAATGGTAAGTTGGCTGCATTTGGACCTACAAATGAAGTAATAAAATCAGGCCAAGGATAGCTTAAAAATGATAAAAAAAATATATAATTTTATAAAAAATATCTCACTTAGAGAAATGATTAAAAATATTTCTTTGAGTGAAATTTTAAGTTTTTTCTCTATTTCTGATACAATTCAAATTAAGAAATCATTAATTCTTGTTTGGACAATTATGGTCTTTACAATTTTAGTAGTTATTTGGGCAGCTATATCAAACATAAACCAAGTTGTTGTTGGTAACGCTGAAGTTACTCCAGAATCTCAGGTTCATCAAATACAAAGCGCTGTAACCGGCCCCATCGAAAAAATAAATATTAGTTTAGGAGATAAAGTACAAAAAAATGAAGTTCTTTTTTTAATATCAAATACTCAGCACTCACAAACATATAAAAGTACACTAGCTGAGGTAAATGCAAGAAAGAAAAAGGTTGAAATTTTAGAAAATCTTTTTAATCAAGGTGCTGAGTCAGAAGTAAGGCTTTTAGATGAAAAGCTACAACTAATTGATGCACAAAGAAGACTTATTACAGCAAAAATTGCTCTTGATTATTCTGAAATAAAATCATCTGTAAATGGAACAGTTAGTCAAGTTCTAGCAAAAAATATTGGTCAAGTAGTTAATACAGGTGCCAATCTTGTTGAAATTGTCCCAGAAAACGCTGATTTAAGACTAAAGGTTTTAATCCAGACTAAAGATATAGCATCAGTTAGACCAGATTTGAAAGCTAAAATAGCCTTCACATCATTTGATATGGCTGTTTATGGACAATTTGATGGTATTGTAAAAACTGTATCAGCTAGCTCTAGCATACAAAATGAAGATGGAATTGCTTATTATATAGCAATAGTTGAAGTAGATAAAAATGAAATTAAAAGGTTGAAAAATATTGAGATTTTAAGTGGAATGTCTGCAACTGTGTCAATTATAGGCGATGAAAGAACTATTTTAAGCTATCTATTTAATCCTATAACAAAATTGTCTAAGACAGCTCTGAGAGAGTAAGCTAGAATAGATTTATATTTTTATCTAGAAGACTTTTTACAGTATTTGAGGCTTCCAATAAAGACTCCTTAGTACCAGCATCTAGCCAATAACTATTTTTATCAATCAATTTAATTTTAATTTCAGAATTTTTTAAATAAATATTATTTATGTCAGTTATTTCTAATTCACCTCTTTTTGATGGTTTAATTTGTTCAACGTAATTTACAACATTGTTATCATAAATATAAAGACCCGTTACTGCCCAGTCGCTTTTTGGTATAGAAGGTTTTTCCTCAATACTCAAAATATTATGGTGTTCATCAAACTCAATAACACCGTATCTTGAGGGATCTTTAACTTTATATCCAAAAATAGTAGCTCCATTATTCTCTAACATTGATGATCTAATTAGATTTGATGTATCACCACCTAAAAATAGATTATCTCCAAGCACTAAAACAACAGGATTATTATTTAGCCAATCTTTTCCTATTTGAAACGCTTGTGCTATTCCTTCTGGCCTTGGTTGAATTTCATAACTTATTTTTATATTAAATTGATCTCCATCCTCTAGAAGGATTTTATAATTATTAATATTTTCTGGATTGCTTATGACTAGAAAGTCTTTAATACCAGCATTTATTAATGTTTTTAAGGGATAGTAAATCATGGGCATATCATAAACAGGTAATAATTGTTTGGATACAACCTTTGTCAAAGGGTGAAGCCTTGTACCAGATCCACCAGCTAAAATTATACCTTTATGATTAATGTTATTCATAAATTACCTATTTTAAATATGCCTTAATTGCTTTGTTAAGAGAGTCCCTCCAAAAAGGCATATTAATATTAACTATATTATCTAAAAGAAGTCTAGAGTCCTGAGGTCTTCTGGGTGGAGAGGGCCATTCACTAGATTTTATGCCTCTAACACTAGTATAGTTTTTGTCATTAGCTCTTTCATTCATAAAATCTGAAATCACACAAGCAACTTCAAACCATGTAGTATAACCTTTATTTACCAGGTGAATTATCTTAATATTATCTTCATTATTAAAAATTTTCTCTAATTCAATCTGCTTTATTATATTTAGAATAGCTAAAGACAAATCAAATGACCATGTAAGAGATATTTTCTGATCAGTAATTGCCTTAATGGTATTGTTTTTAATCAAAATACTAATATAATTTTTTAAAAAGTTATTACCAAATAATCCATAAAGAGAGGCTGTTCTTATTATAATTGCCTTTTTAGAAAAATTAATTATTTCATCTTCTCCCAGTAATTTTGAATACCCATAATTATTTAGCGACCCTCTTTTGTCGTAAACCTTATATGGTCCATGCCCAGTTTTTCCAAAAACATAGTCCGTTGAAATGTGAATGAAAGGTATCGAAAAATTACTTAAAACTTCTACCAAATTTTTTACACCTAAATGATTAATTGCTATGCAATTATTTAAATTTTTCTCTGCTGCATTAACATCTGTATATGCAGAAAAATTTAATATCACATCTGGCTTTTTTTCATCAATGTAAGAATTTAATTTTTTTTTATCAGTTATATTTAGTTCTAAAGAGTTTGGAGATAGAAACTTGTATTTATTTGATATATCCAGAGATAACAATTGAGAACCAAGCTGACCAGATCCACCTATTAGAAGAATTATCATTTATCTATAATACCCATTCTTTTTCCATCATAACTTTGTTTTGTTCCTTCAAAAAGCCAATCCCTTTTTGCTAAATACCATTTAACTGTTTCAACAATGCCATCGGAAAAATCAATGGTAGGTTTCCAATCAGTTTCCTCTAAAATTTTATCTATATTTAAAGCATATCTAAAATCATGGGCAGGTCTATCATCAACATACTTAATTAATTCTTCGTATTTTCCAATTTTCCTTGGTAATAGGTCATCCAAAGTTGAACAAATTTTTTTAACAATATAAATATTTGTTAATTCATTAGATGCCCCAATATTATACTTTTCTCCTAATTTACCTTGCCTAACTAGAGCTAATATAGCCCGTACATTATCATCTACATTTATCCAATCCCTAATTTGCTTACCATCTCCATAGACTGGAATATTCTCTTCACTTAAACATTTTCTAATTACTAGAGGTATTAGTTTTTCTGGAAACTGCCAAATTCCATAATTATTTGAACTATTTGTTGTAATAACTGGAAAATTATAAGTTTTAAACCATGAACGGGCTAAAATATCACCTGATGCTTTTGATGCAGCATACGGACTGTTTGGGCTTATTGGACTGTTTTCACTAAAAAAAATATTTCTATTACTTTCTGAACCATACACTTCATCAGTAGATACATATATAAATCTGAATAATTTCTTTTCTTGAGAATCTAATTTTCGCCAAAAATTCAAAGAATTTTGTAAAATATTGTATGTACCTAATATATTACTATTAATAAAATTTTCTGGATTATCTATTGAACGATCAACATGGGACTCTGCTGCTAAATGGATAATGAAATTTGGTTGATGTTTTGCTAAAATATTAGCAAGCATTTTTACATTATTAATATCATCTTCAATTAATAGATAATTATCTTTATTTACATTTTCTATAGAGTTTTTGTTAGAAGCATATGAAATTTTATCAATATTAATAACAAAATTTTTTTTATCGTTTAATAAGCTTCTAATTAAGGAAGATCCAATAAAGCCACAACCCCCTGTAATTAAAATTTTTTTTTTCATCTTCATAAACTTATCCTAATTATAGAGGATTAAAACTTTTTAAATTTTTATCTTTTTCTGAAATTAAAAATGGTTCTTCCAGCTTTGGCCAATCTATATTTAGAAAAGAATCATCCCATATAATGCCTGACTCAGATTCTAAATTATAATAATTATCTACTTTATATAAAACCTTTGTCTCATCTTTTAATGTACAAAAACCATGAGCAAAACCTTTTGGTATTAAGACAAATCCAGTGCTTTCATTTAAAATAATGGAAGAGTACTCTCCATAATTCTTAGAGTCTTTTCTAATATCTACAAAAATATCTAAAATCTCTCCGGATTCTACATATACTATTTTAGCCTGCTCATATGGAAAATTCTGAAAATGCAACCCTCTGATTGTTCCTTTTTTCTTAGAAAAAGAATAATTATCTTGAACAGAATTAAATTCCAAATTATTTTTTTTTAAATCTCTATAGTTGAAGTTTTCTCTAAAAAAACCTCTACTATCATCAAATTGAGTAGGCTTAATATAAAAAACATCAGAAAAAATATTTTTAATTTCCATTTTTTGTCTCTAAAATTTTTTCTATTAATTCAATACTTTTCGGTAAACAAACTTTATTTAGGTCATAATTATCAATAATAGTTTTTCGACCTTGCTTTGCTATATCAGTATACTTCTCAGGGTCACTCAAAACCCTATTAACTGTATCTGAAATACCTTTGATATCAAAAAAATCAACTAATAAACCATTTTTTTTATCAGTAATAACTTCTTTAACTGGTCCAGTATTTGAACCAATCACTAATAGTTCACAAGCCAACGACTCCAACATGGACCATGATAAAACAAAAGGATAGGTTAAATAAACTTGTAAAGTCGAAGATTGCATTAAAGCAGTTAAACTTTCATGCTCTTTTAAATAACCCAAAAATTTGACCCTTTTTTCATCTATAGAGTTCTTTACTTCATCAAAGAAGATATTTTTATAGGTTTTCCCCTCTGGCGGCTTTTTTCCATAACTTACAGCCTCACCCCCAACTATCAAAACTAGAGCATCCGGATGTTTTTTAAAAATTTCTGGAAGTGATCTCATAAATATATGATATCCACGATAAGGCTCTAGATTACGGTTGACAAATAAAATTACTTTCTTCTCTTCAAGTAAATTAAATTCATCAATTTTAACTTTTAAATTTTTATTAGGTTTAAATCTATCTGTATCTATACCTTCGTGTATTACGTTAATTTCCTTTTTAATACGATCAGGAAAAGAGTTGCTTTGAAATTGTGTAGGAGTGATAAAATAATCACTATCTTCATATTGACTCAAAAAGGTCGCGTTTCTACCAATAAGTTTTCTCCTTAAAAATATTTCATTCAAACCTTTTTGCTCTTCTTCATCAAAATCAACATCACTGTCATATAGACGATAATGAAACTCAAGATAGGATAGCATTTTACACTCAGGCCACACCTCTTTTAGGTAGAGAAGCTCACCCCATCCCGGATGACCAACTATTAGATCTGGAGAAAAGCCAGAATTCTTTAGTTCATAGGCTTTATCAGCACAAGCTAGGCCCCTTAATGCCTTTGCTTCAAATTCTTTAGCTAAGTCAAGTGTATCTTTACCTGTTGGTCTTTTTACAACATATTGATGATGGGTTACACCTTCACTCTCAATATTTCTTAAAGATATAGAATGAACATTGTATTTCTTGGCTAGAGCAGGCGCCAAATGCTTAAACTGAGCAGGATAATGCTGATGTACAAATAGCAAATTTTTTTTCATTTAATTAATCACTTTTATCTATGGCAATTATATCAAATTTTAACATTATAATAATTGTTTTATTAATTAATTTTTTTGAAAAACTTAATTTCTTGTATATATCTTTTAAACTTAAATTTTCTTTTAATAAGATACTTATTATCAAATTCACAATTTCAAAGTTAGGATTCAATTCCAGATAATCAGTATCTAATTTATTTTTATCCTGAACAATTTGAATACTTTTTGAAGTAAATAAATAATGACTTTTTGAAATATTATTATTTATTTTTGTTCTAAAAATATGATTTTCGTTAAGAATTTCAGAAGGATACGAATTAAATAAATTCATTGGATCATAAATTTCCATATAACTCTTAGTATCTTCCTTCAAATTAATAGAATTTCTTTTCTGATTTAAATTATCTCTTAAGTCTGAATATGAATTCATAACAGTTTTCCATGAAAAATTACTTTCAGCTCTTTTTTTTCCACTTTCACCCATTTTTTTCCTAAGTTCAGGTTGTTCAATTAATTCAATAATTCTTTTAATACAAATATCGATATCAACAGCCACTCTTTGGCTCGCAAATGAAATATATTGATCATAATTTATGATATCAGAATAATAATTATATATTAGATCAATACCGCTCCCTTTCTCTAATGATATAGTTGGTATTGTAAAGCCATCTTTATTATTACGAACTGTATCTTTATAACCATCCCAATCAGTCACAACAACAGGTATCCCTGCCGCCATACCTTCTAAGGGGGTTAAGCCAAAAGTTTCTTGAAAATTATCTGTAAGAGAAATAAAAATATCAGAGGAGGAAAGAGTTAAATTTTTATTTTTTTGATCAAGACCGTCAACAAAATGACATATAACATCTGGACAAATCAATTTTGACTCACTTTGCATAATATTTGCTATGTAATCATTAGCGAACCAACCTATCTGAATTAAATGTATTTTTTTTTGACCACCATACTTTTTCGTAACTTCTTGCAGAGCTTTATACATTGGAAAATGATGAGCCTTTGCATGAAATGATAGTCTACCAACAAAAGTCAAAGCGATATCTTCAGGATTAATGCCCATTTTTTCACGAAGTTTGAGTTTTTCCTCATTGCTGAAATTAAAATCCTCTGAATGAACTCCCAGAGGAATGATTGGCATCTCAGGCAAGGAAACATTCCCAATTTCCAATCTATCGCTAATTATATTCTTATATTCTGACAAAAGTGTATCAACTGAATTTTTTACACATTTTGATGTACAAATCAGAGCATCCCATTCCTTGACAGGTTTTAAAATAATATCACCAATAAAATCCATTATTCCTTTTGACATAGTAGTGTGTGTAATACCTACAATACTATATTGACTATGATCAAAGTTTGACCTTAAAACTGAATAATTTCCTAATGAGGGATCTCCAATAAAAATACCTCCAAACTCTTCAGAAAGGTATGGTAAATTCCATGGGAATAATTTCAAATCTACTTTTTGGTTATTAGTTAGAAATGACTTAAATAAATTAATAAAATTTTGCTGGTCAACTTTGTTTCTAGTTAAAGCCCCGACCTCTGAATAGTTTTCTTTAGCTATAGCTCTAAGAAATGCAGAGCCAGCTGCATGACGACCCATAAGCTTTCCATTGGAATGAATAAAAGCATCATCATGATAATAAATGGCCCAAGGAGACTTTTTTGTTTTTAATTTAGAAATTTTGTCTTTTTGACTCAACCTTCAGTACCTAAGCTCTCTAATAAACTTTCATCGCGCCCTAAGTGATTTAATAATCTTTTCTGCATTTCTATTTTTAAATTAGGCCTTTTTGTAGCTAAACAATGAATTGAGTACTCACCTGTAAAACAAACTACAGTTTTAAATCCAGCTTGAACAACAAAAGTATATAATACCTCAGAAGTAAAACCCATTTTATGGGCCATAAAATGGTTTCCGGAGGCAATATGTTTTGTATGACCATATATCATATCAAGTGGCATTATTGGTCCAGCTGGTGATTCATATAATGTTTTAGCATAATTACCTTTTAATATTGCTTCGGCACAAACTTTAAGATCTGGGACTTGAATGAATAATTCACCATCAGTATCGAGAATTCTCGCAAACCCGTTTAATGTTGGCTGAACCTCATGAGCATATATATGCTCCAGGTTATGACTAGAACATAAACCTTGAAAATCATTATCATCAATCATACTCAAATCAGTCATTGAACCAAGGATATCAGGCTTACAGCTTTTATTAACATCCAGTCTTACTTCTTCCCATTCATCCAATTTAAAAATATGCGATGATTGAGATTGATCCTTACCTCCTGGGCCAACATGTAAAAACTTCTTCATAAAAAACCTATAAAAAAAGATTAAATAATTATAAGTTTATACAGTATAAATGTTTAAAGTTAACTAAAATTGAATAATATATGAAAATTAGTGAAAAAAATTTGACAATTAATGAATTAATTAATCTTTATCAAAAAAAAGCTTATAAGGATGTTATTAAAGAGTCAAAAAAAACAATTTCGAGTGGAAACAACAATTGGAAATTATTTAATATTCTCGGTTCTGCTTTACTATCAAACGATAATAATGAAGAAGCAATAAAAATCTTTAATGACACAATAGAAAGATTCCCAGAAATACCTGATCTTCATCATAATTTAGGAATTTGTTATAAAATTAGTAATTTATATGACCAAGCTATTTTTGAATTTACTGAAGCCCTAAAATATAAAAAAGACTATACTGAAGCAAAGATAAGTCTAGCAGATACGTATCTTATTTTAAAAGATTATAGAAAATCAATAGATATATATAGTGAGCTAGTTAAAGCGAAAGAAAATAATCTTTCAATTTATTTTAATTTATCAAAATGCTTTGAGGAAATAGGGGAAATTAATCAAGCAATAAATACTCTTAAATTATCTTTGAAAATAAAAAATACTTCTGAGGCTTTTTATAATATTGGTGTCTTATTGGAAAGTAGTAATGAAGAGGAAGCTATAAGCTATTATAATAATTCAATTAAAATTAATAGTAACTTTTTCCAAGCTTATCTTAATATTTATTCATTATTTGAAAAAAAAGGCAAATATGATGTTTTACTTAAAATTTCAAATTTTTTGATTAAAAATTTTCAAGATAATTTTAATTCTTATTTTCTTCACGGGCTTAGTTTGCAAAAAAATGACGATTTAGAAGGATCAATTATATTTTATAAAAAATCATTAGAACTAAATGAATTTCATATAAACACATATAATAACTTAGGATCAGCATATTTGGATTTAAAACAGGTAAATAAAGCATTAGCATTATTCGAAAAAGTTATCAAATTGGATGAATGTGATTATGAAACTAAATACAATTATGCAAAAGTTCTTACAAGACTCAATGAAAAAGAAAAAGCTAAAAAAATACTAGAGGATAGTATAAGAAAAGATCCATATCCCATAAGAGGATATAATATTCTGTCGAAGGTAAAAAAAATTAAACCTGATAGCATTGAATTTAAAAAAATGAATGAATTATTTAATAAAGCCCGAGATAATGATGATGAAAAAATTTTTCTTGGCTTAAATATTGGAAATATTCATGAAAATGCTAAAGATTACAGCAATGCAGCATCATTTTATATTAAATCAAACAATATAAAAAAAAATAGCCTCAACTATGAAGTCAGTAATCATATTAAACAATTTAAGGAAATCATTAAGCTATTTAGCTTAGATTTTAAAGAAAAACATTTTAATAAGGGATATAAATCAAAAAAAAATATTTTTATTGTTGGTATGCCAAGGTCAGGATCTACTTTAATAGAACAAATACTCTCATCGCATTCAAAGGTTGATGGACTTGGTGAATTAAAAGATATGGCAAAAATATTGAATTTACATAACAAGAAATATAAGAATTTTAATGATTTAGATAATATAGAATCTTCATATTTTAAAAAAATTGGAAAAGAATATTTTCAAAATATAGATAAGAAGTATTCACCAAAAGATATTTTTACTGATAAATCTCTTATGATATCTCAAATAGGATTTTTAAGATTATCCCTTCCTAAATCAAAAATTATTTATTGCAACAGGAATGCAAAGGATCAAACATTATCTATTTTTAAAAATTTTTTTCAATCTAACAATCATCCATACGCATACAACTTTGATGATCTGAGAAAATATTATAACGGATATAAAGAAATAATGGACCATTGGATGAAAATTTTTAAAAACGAAATATATGAAATTAAATACGAAGATATGATCAATAATCCAAAAGAAAGTATTAAAAAATTGTTAAAATATTGTGAATTAGATTGGGAGGAAGATTGCTTATTTTTTTATAAAAACAAACGTATGGTAGATACTATTAGCACTTCGCAAGTAAGAAAACCTTTTTATAAAAACTCTATTGGGTTGTGGAAAAACTATCAAAATGAATTTAATACTTTATTTAATGGTTTAAAATAAGATATGAATTTAAAGAAAATCATAGATTTAATTGAAGAAAAAGAATTTGAAAAAGGATTAATTGAAGTTCATAAATTATTAAATATTGAAGAGAGTGTCGAGCTTTTAAATCTACTTGGAATTATTTTGAATGCTCAAAATAAAACAAATGAAGCTCTTGAGGTATTTGATAAAGCGCTAAAAAAAGATAAAAAAAATATACCAATATATAAAAATAAAATATCAATTCTTCTTAACGAGAATAAGGATGATGAGTTAATAGAATGTTATCAAAATTTAATAAAGATAGATAAAAATAATGTTAGTTATTTCAATAATTTAGCGATAATTTTTGATAGAAATAATAAGAAAGAATTAGCGCTGAAAACTATAAATAAGGCCATAGATATAAATAGTAAATCTGAAATTTCTTATATTAATAAAGCTACTATACTTTTTGATAAAAACGATAAAAAAACCTATGAAAAATCTAAAAAATCATTATTTAAAGCTCTTGAATTAAATCAAAATAATTTAAATGCCTTATTTGTACTTGGTAAAATATTTTATGAAATTAAAGAATATGATATTTCAATTAAATATTTAAATTCCTATATTATTTTAGATAATAAAAATTCTCAAACACATTATATTAAGGGCGAATGTTTTTATAAAAAAAATAATTTTAATGATGCTTTAGAAAGCTTTAAAGAAGTACTCAAAATTAATCCAAATCATATTGATACTATTAACACTATGGGAAGAATTTATAATTCTTTAAATAAAAATAATGATGCAATAGAAATGTTTGAAAAAATAATTAGTATAGTTATGTCACGTAAAGTTGATCAAAATACAAAACAAGATTTATCAATGGCTTACTATAATCTAGGATTATGTAATCGAGATAATAATAATATCCAGAAAGCTGAATTATTTTTAAAAAAATCAATAGAATTATTACCCAACTTTATTGATGCTCAAAGCCAACTAGCATCAATAAAACTTATTCAGACAAATAATACTAATGAAGATATAACTATAAATATAAATCATGCGTTAGTTGATGATAAAGAAAATTCTAATAGTCTTAATGAAAAAAATATAATTCTTGAAATTAAAAATTATTTAAATAACAAACAATTCAAAGATGCAGAAAAAAAATGTAGCAAGCTAATTAAAGATAATAATAGAATTAATGATAAATTATACTATTTATTAGCCCAAAGTCTTTTTGCACAATTTAAGATTGAAAAAGCTCTTACTAATGTTGATAAGGCTATAAAATTAAACCATAAACTTGTAGACGCTTATAGATTAAAAGCAACATTACTATCAAGATTAAAAAGAGATAATGAAGCAATTAATGTATGCAACCAAATAATAAACATTGATAAAAATGATATTAACACATTGAATCAATTAGCTTTTATATATAAAAGAATTGATCAAAAAAATAATTCTAAAGAAATCTTCAAAAAAGTATTAGAAATAGACCCCTATAACTCACATGCTCAAAGCGGGCTATCAATGATTGAAAATAGTTCACTGACAAATGATGAAGTAGCAATACAAGAAAGCTATAAAAGTCTTAAAATGATTGGAGATGATTATGCAAATCAAAAATCACATAGGTTATCTAGTATTAGGCATGATTTTGAACAAGCGAAATATTTGCTAAACCAAGGTTTTAAAGACTCTAGAATTATTGATTTTGCCAGTAAGGGCGAAACTTTTTTAAATTATTTAAGATCTCAAAATAAAAATAATAATGAGAACATACATCAAACAATTATGGATACACCCATAAATGAAATAAAAATAATTTTAAAAAAATACTGGTCACTGCCAATTATATACAACACAAAAGAAATTAAAAATTTCTTAAATCCTAGCAATGACTGGAAAAATATACAGAAACAGTATATTGAATCAAAACCCGAATTTGTTGTAATAGATAACTTCCTTTCAGAAGAGGCATTAATTGAATTGAGAAAATTTTGCTTATTGTCAAAAGTATTCTTAAAAGAATATGAGAATGATTATTTAGGTGCTTTTGGAAATATGGGATTTACAAGTTCAATACATATGGGAATAGGAAGAGATCTTAAAATAAAGATGTCGAAAATATTTGGTGAGCAATCTTTAAATCATATGTGGGCATTTAAGTATGACAGCAAAATTGGAAGCGGAATAAATGTTCATGCAGATTTTGCAAAAGTAAATCTAAATTTTTGGATAACACCAGATAAATTTAATTTGAACGAAAAATCTGGTGGTCTAAAAGTCTATGATACCCCTCCCCCGGAAGATTGGGTATTTGAAAAATATAATGCAAGTCAAAAAGATATCTATAAATTTTTAAAAGATGTAAATGCAGGATATATGTCAGCACACTACAAGTGCAATAGAGCTGTTTTATTTAATTCATCTCTTTTCCATGAAACTGAAAAAATTGATTTTATTGATAAATATGAAGGCAGAAGAATAAATGTTACATATTTATTTGGAAGAAAAAATAACTAGTTGTATAAATAAATAATAGAAGACTCATAGAGAGAAGATAAAATAGTTTTTTTGTCGGAATCATCAGTATTATTTATATTTAAATTTAATATCTTTTTTAGAGATTTAGGTTTTTCAATATTTTGTAAAAATATATATTCGCTATGAGTTAATTTTTTTAAATAGTTAGAATTACCGACATGATATTCCTGCCTATCATTCTTTTTAATGACTTGATATGGCCTAACAGAAACAATTGATGAGTTATCGGTTAATAATTTTAAATCTATAAATTCAAATTCTGAATTTTTCCGTAAACAAAAAGTATGAGAAAAGCGATTTAGACTTGATCTAAAAATATTACATACAGAGTGCCATTTATCAAGATTATCTAAGCCATCTATACGTTTATAAAATGTTTTATGTTTATTTGAATCTTTTCTTAATAGTGCTGAAGGATAGTATAATGCATTGTTATACCAAGATTGAAAATAAAGATTAGATGACTTTATTAAAGAAAAAAGAGAATAAATATCAAAGGATTTATTTTCGGGTATCATAAATCTAGTAATAAAATCATTATCATCAATAACTTTATCATTGTTTAAAGCTCTTAGTTTTGATGGATGGGCCCCCATTAAGCCAGTGACTATATTCTTAGCCTCTTCTACATCTTTAATATTATTATAAGAATATCCTAGATTGATAATTATCTCTCTTAAATGATTAATGTCATCATATAAATATGATGATGGTATGGTGCAAATCAATGCACCATCTTTATTGAGCAAGGAAGAACATTTTTTTAAACCATCTAAAACAATTGGTAAAAACTGTAAAACATTTCGACAATAAATTATGTCAAAGTTAAAATTGCTTGTAAAATCACAAAAATCGATATTAATAAAATTACAATTTTCTAGCTTTAATCTCTTAGCCTCATTAGAACTAAACTTAATAGCGTTACTAGAAAAATCAATACAGGTAAAATTAACATCAGGATTTCTTAATGCGTGATATATACCTTCAGTATGGCCGCAACCAACAACTAAAGCCTCCTTTACCTTAAATGTTTTTTTTAATTTTTCAGGATAAATTAACCTAAGTTCATTTGATAAATCATAAGGTTCTCTATAGCCTTTAGAAACTCTTTCTTCGACATCAAAAGGATATGGAGAAGGAAATTTTTCAAAAAAGTTTTTCATAATTAAATATACGATAATTTGAAATAAAAAAAAGGGGAACATAAAGTTCCCCTTAATTTAAATATTTTATCTATTCTTAGTAAGCAGAATCGATTGTTGTTAGATCAAACATAATGATACCATCGGCATCATCATCCTCAACTAAATCATCAGCTACAGCATCAATAAAGGCTACAAATGTAACTTCGTTTACTGTAATTGATGTATCAGAAACAACGGCAGAAGAGTTAGCATGATAGATGTATAAGCCTTGATCACCGCTTGAAGCTCCGTCGTCATAAGCAAAGATATAGAACTTATCACCAGCTGTATCAACAGTAATACTTCCAACATTATGACCAGCATTATCAGTAGCCATCCCTATAAATAGCTCTGTAGCTTTCCCTGTAGAATAGTCAGTTATAAGCTCAGCTCTATCTATATTTGGTAGGGCTTCAATTTCAAGCTCGATAAAGTCAACATTACCTGTATCCAATGCTGTCCAACTGTAAGCACCTTCATCAGCTCCTGTATAAGCAGCAAGTGAATCACCAACAGCTTGTACACCAGTAGCAGTACCATCAGATGTATCATCCATATTAAGATAGATTTTATCTGTAGCATCTGTTCCAAAGTTACCATCAGCACCTAAGGTAAATGTGTTTTCAACTGTTGTAGTACCTTGAGCACTTGAAAGGATGATAATATCTGAACCAGCTGTAGCACCGACATCAATTGTGTCATTACCTGCGCCACCCCATAGAGTATCGTCAGCATCACCAGCCATATCAATTGTATCATTACCACCATAAGTGTATACAGTTTGTGCGGCTGCGGAAGCACCATCAATACTATCAGCACCACCGGCAGTTTTAACAGTTGAAGCTGCAGCAGTTGTAAGGTAAACATCGATATCATCAACATTAAGACCAGTATTACCAGTAATTTCTACTTTAAAGTCATTAGCATTAACAAGACCATCACCTGTAGTATCAATAGCAATAGCAGTACCTTCAGTAATGAAAGCAGAAGAACCGATTACACCATCAAGAATACCAGGTAAAGTACCATCAGAGGCAGCGTCACCTTTATCGGACAATGTAAATACTGAGTCAGTAGCTACCATAGTATGAGTTAATCTAAGATTATCAGTTCCTGATACAAAGTCAGTAATAACATCAAAGTTAGCACCGGCAGAGTCTGAGTCTGCTGTAAATATTACAGTATCCTTACCACTACCTAGGGTAACGGTATCTTTACCAGCACCAGGTGTAATTGTGTCAACTCCATCACCACCAACAATGCTGTCATTACCAGCACCACCAGTTATAGCATCGTCACCACCAGCACCAAGAATAGTATCAGCACCAGCATCACCAGCTAGTGTAGAAGCACCAGATCCATCTGTAATAGTATCGTTACCTGCATTACCACCGATAACATTGACACCAGCACCACCAGTTAAGACATCATTACCTTTAGCACCATAAATTGTATCAGCATTAAGACCACCTGTTACAGTAAATGCAGTAGTAAGATTTGTTTCAGTCTCTGATTTATTGAATTTCAATGTACCAGAGGAAGACACGACAGAAGAGCCATCAACAGTAAATGTTGCTGGAAGAGTGTCTGTACTAGCTACAGCACCAAGATCAAGATCAACAGCGCCTGTAGAGTCTTTCGATGTAACTGCTTGTTCAACATCACTTACAACTGAGAAGTCAATAACAGCTGTAATAGCACCAGTATTAACAATTGAGAAGGTATCAGTACCACCATTACCATCAAATACATCAGTCGCTTCTAAAGCAGCAGCAGCTGTTCCTGAAACAATCCAAGTATCATTACCTGAACCACCATACATAGAGTCGTCAGCATCAGTAGCAACATTATTTGGATAGAAGACAGCTGAACCATTTGAAACGGATGATAAGTCAATGTAGTGATCTGCAGCAGTATTGCTTGTATCATTACCATCAATTGTAACTGTTGAGCTACCATTACTTGTAAAGAAGCCATTACCAAGGGTAATTGTAGTTTGGAAATTACCAATATCATCGGAAGCATTAAGAGTTTCAATACCAACTAAAGCTTCCATTTCAGGAGCACTAAGAGTTAGCGCAGCACCTTCACTAAATGTTATGGTATCTGTACCTTCACCACCATCTAGAGTTTCAGCACCACCAGAAGTCTTAAAGTCTGTAAATGTTGAAATTGTAAATGTATCGTTACCAGCACCACCGGAAGCATGGTCAATACCTGCTCCAGGAGTTATTGAATCATCTCCAGTACCACCAGTAATAATATCATTACCAGCACCACCAGTGAGTGTATCGATTCCACCATTACCGGTTAATGTATCTGCTCCAGCACCACCAGTGAGTGAATCACCAAACGCACCACCAATCATTGTTACAACTTCAGCAACTGTGTTGCTTGAGGCAGTAGCAGTTAGTCTTTCACCACCAGTTAAAGTTGTTGGATGCATGTCTAAGTCAGAACCATCAATTGTCAATGAAGCTCCTGTATAGCCAGAATTTACAGTAACAGTAGCAGTAATTATAGTACCACTTCCTCCACCATCATCAGTAGCAACATCCCTAATTTTAACAGTTTCTATATTAGAAATATTAGTATCAAGGACGGCAGTTGTATCAACACCAACACCTGCTTGAGGTGTTGCATCAACTATATCAACAATAATTTGGTCAGTACCAGTACCACCATTAACAGTATCAAGAACTGTTAAAGTCTCAGTTGCATAGAATGTAAATGAATCATCCCCAGTACCACCAAGAAGTGATAAATTACCTGCTGCATTTGCAGCTATATTTAATGCAGTTGATAAAGAATCACCAGTTGCGGTAGATGCTTTTATAGTTGAAGTAGCGCCAGGCTGAATAGTAAGGCCTGGGTTAGCTGCTAAGAAAGCATCGTTCACAGTAAGTGTAGATCCTGTAGCAAGAGACAATGTTTCAATACTTGAAATATTTGTCAATTCTGATGTAGCAAGAGTAGCTGCAGCAGAAAAAGTAAGTGAGTCAGTACCAGCACCACCATCAACTGTACTTGTTCCTAATGTAGTTAAGAAGTCACCTTCAGTATCAAAAGTTATTGCATCATTACCTGCACCAGCATTAATAACATCTAAACCAGCTTGAGTATTGATAATATCATTACCCCCACCTGAATTAACTGTATCAGCTTTAGTACCAGTTGCTATTGTAGAAATACCTTCACCAGCATTTACTGTTATAGCTGCGGTCGCATTACTAGCTGCGACTTCATCGGCTTCACCAGCATCAAGAGCTGTTGTATCGATATCCAATGCTGTTGCATATGCCGCATCATCGATATCAAGTGTAACACCGCCTGTATTATTTCCAGCAGTATCAGTAACAACGATCTTGTCAAATCCTGTTATGTCACCATCAATTTTTGCTGTGGCATTTCCAGAAGTTGCTTTTTGTGAAATCTGAAGTGTATCAGTACCTGTACCACCTGTTAGAGTAGTTCCTGCGTCAAAAGCATCAGCTTCACCAATAACTGTTAATGTTGTATTAGCAAGTGTAGTTCCACCACCGTTAATAACGCTATCTTGATTTGATGTAGCATCTGATGCAGCTGCTGTAGTTAAATAAACAGTAACAGCATCAGTATAACCAGCGTTAAGGGTTAGAACGTTGTTAGTAGAAGATGTCATATCGAAATTAGTTGCAGATATACTTGAATCTAAAGTTATACCAACAGCACCTGAATATTGTATTGTTTCAATATTACTTATACCACCAAGAATAGTATCATCAGCTACAGCACCACTAAGTATCAAAGTGTCAGCACCTTCACCACCATCGATAGTATCAAGAGCAGTTAAATTACCAGCTAAGTTAAGAGTATCGTTACCATCACCACCTGCGATACTTTCAATACCAGTACCAGCAGTAACTGAGTCATTACCAGCACCCATATCGATAGTGTTTGCACCTGATGTACCTATAACAGTGTCATTACCAACACCCATTGTTGCGGTATCATCATCTTGGCCTAAAGTTATTTGTGTAGCATTAGCACCATCGGTATATGTAATTTGTTTACCAGTAGAAGCAGCTGTAACACCACTAGCATCAATAGTTAGAGCAGCAGTATCAGCAGCGGAAAGAGCTGTGGCGTCAATGGTTATATTTTTAGCTGTACCAGCAGAATAAGCACCAAATGTAAGTGTAGTTGCTGTGTTACCGGCAGCATTATCAAGAAGAGTAATATTTTCAAAACCAGTTGCTGAATCAGCTAGGTCATCGTCAGCATTACCAGCTAGATATAAGTTTAAGCTATCCGTACCAGTACCACCAGTAAGAGTAAGCTCAGTATCTAAGCCTAAAGTCATTGCTTGCACAGTTAAATCAACATTAGCAAGGTTAGTTACAGAGTCTTCAGGATTAGTTGTATCACCGGCAAGATAAGTAGCCAGGACAACTGTTGTTGCATTAGTGTATCCTTCATCAAGTGTAAGAACTTGATTATCAGTATCTGTAAAATCAAATGTAGTTGCTGAAACATTTGCAGCAAGAGCAATTGTACCATCTGCAGTCAGTTTGATTGTTTCAACGTTACTTACACCACCTATCACGGTTGCAGAAGAAATTCCATCATCTGTTGAAATTGTATCATCACCATCACCACCATCGATAGTATCTGTAGCTAGCAGACCAGTCATAGTAATTGTATCATTACCAGCACCACCTGAGATATTATCAAGACCAGCTGCTGAACCAATTACTGCATCAGGACCAGAACCACCTTTAATAGTAATACCAGCAGCATACCCAGCTACAGTACCCATTGTAAAACCTGCTGCGGTACCAGTATGACCAGAGGCATCAATTTCTGTAATTTCAGCACTAAGCCCATTTGTAATTTCTAAACCTTGATCACCAGTAACAACTAATTTTGCAACATCAACATCAGCTGTTGTAACTGTGGCAAGAGTATTTGCTTGCGCCGTACTATTTAAAGTAAGAGTTTCAAGATCTGTAGTACCATCAGCAGTCAAAGTTAGTGTTGCTGATGTACCTGTTCCTGAAATTGTAACACTTAAATTATCTGCATCACCAGCTAAAGCAGCTACTTCAAAATCAAGCGTAAAGTCATCACCAGCACTATTCATTTTAACAAGTGTTGGAAGTGATTGTAAATTATTAATTGTTAAAGCACCAGTTGATGACAAATTAGTAATAGTATCGTAGCCACTAGCTGTATCAACTGCATTAATAGTTAGAGTAGTTGTGTCAGCACCTGTATTTGAAATAACATTTACTTCAACGTTTTCAAGTTCTGGTTTGAGCGAGGCTGTACCAGCATATGAAATAGTAATAGTATCAGTACCCCCTGCTCCATCAATAGCATCAATATCTTGAAAAGATGCAGCTGTTGAGAAATCAAAGGAGTCGTTTCCATCACCACCAGTAAAGTTATTAACACCAGTAGTTCCTGAGAAACTTTGTGTTGTTGCAGCTGAACCAGTGTTATCAATCAAGACAACGTCACTTGAAACAGCAGCAGCACTGCTATCAAAGATACTGACTTTCATGCCTTCAAGACCTTCAACTACGGCATCAGACACAGCACCAACAGAAAATGTTGTAGTTGTTGAACCTGAAGCAATAACAGCAGAACCTGAAAGTGTTTCAATATCGGAATTATCAGCAGCGGTCACAGTTGAACCGTTTGTATCACCCATAGCAGACCAGGAGAAACTTGTGTCTGCAGATACAGCTGAACTTGCTGTAATGGTAAATGTAACATCACCACCTTCGGCGACTTTTGAAGTGTCTTTAGTTACAGTAAAAGTTGGGGAAGCAGTTGAGCTAATGCCGTTATTAGAAATAGTGACATCTGAGCTACCTGCTGTAGAACCTGAGGTTGGAAGAGTTGCAACACCCATTGTTGTTGCAAAGCCAGAAAGTGTGGATGTACTTCCAGTTACACCACTGGTTGAATTACCACCTAATTCATATGAAAAATTACTAGCACCATTAATTGTAACGACAGCTCCATTAGACAAAGTTAATTGAACAGCATCCGCTGCAAACTTTGAAGATGAAATTGATAGACCATCAACTAGTTGGATTGTATTTGCACCACTAGTGTCTACAATTGTAATCGCAGCATTTGCTGCAATTGAGTTAGAAAGGATATAGGTATCGTCGCCACCTAAACCTCTATAAGTTGTTCCGCCATTACTTGGTACGATGATGTCCGCACCAGAACTGTGATTAATAGTCGCCATTTAATTTCTCCCTAAAATAACATTTTAATCAAAATCGCTACTAAAAAATTTAGTAACGAATCACAAAATCCTACATTTC
>MDTB01183890.1_pt1 | contig 31525 bp, 43 predicted proteins | sample 811161 | NCBI WGS metagenome assembly MDTB01 (sample SAMN05326650, study PRJNA326480) | marine metagenome | isolation source: seawater | place: Mediterranean Sea | collected 2009 | reverse complement strand
GGTATGGAAAAGCGAGATCTTATTCTCTTTCCGCATCGTATTGCTCCTGAAAAACAAGTTGATATCTTTAGAGATCTATCTCATCATCTATCAGAATATGATTTTGTAGTATGTCAAGAACGTGATCTAAGTAAGAATGAATATCATAATTTACTAGGTGAAGCAAAGATAGTGTTTAGTGCTAATTTGCAGGAAACACTAGGCATCAGCTGGTATGAAGGCGCACTTGTTGATGCTATACCTATGGTTCCAGATAGACTGAGCTATAGCGAAATGTCTGTTCCGGAATTTACTTATCCTAGTAAATGGACTGATGACTGGGCAAGTTACATTAAATATAGAGGCGAAATTGTTAACAAGATTCGTGACTACATAGAAAACTATTCAGATTACTTGGTTAGTTTGGAAAAACAACGTAAAGTACTTAATAAAGAATTCTTTAACGGAAGTGCATTGTATGAAAGGCTTAGATATGAACGATAATTTTACTTTTACGTATGACGCTAGTAATCCTATATATTCAGGAGATACAATAAATGTATCAACTCCTACCTATGAGTTTAATAACACTACAGATTGGAGCAACAATACATCTTTATCAGTTGATGGTACATTGACTGTTGATGGTGTAGATATATTACAATCTATTAAAGATATACAAACTGTGTTAGGTGTAGTTAGTAGAGATCTTCAAAAGGAAGAAAAGTACAAAGGTTTAAAACGTGCGGCTGAGGCATATCAGCGTGAACTAGATAAAATTTCAACATTTGAAGCATTGAAAGGTAGCAACTAGTGTTTAATTTTTTTAAAGACCGCAAACGTGTAATTAAGGATAGGGACAGCAACGAGCCATACTTAGTCCGTTGGTATTTGTTTCTAAAGGACAGAAAGAACTTTCCGTTTAATGTCACACTACATAAAGTTTTAAAAAGTGATGAAGCAGTATTGCACGACCATCCTTGGAGTTATGCAACATTAATCTTAAAGGGCGGGTATTGGGAGCATGTTCCTGTTTATAGTAATGAAGGCGCTATTGTAGGTTCAAAAGGAATTTGGCGTGGGCCAGGACATTTTAGATTTCGTAAGTCAAATGACCTACATTACTTAACATTAAAAACAGATAACAACGGAAAAGAAATACCGTGTTGGAGTCTGTTCTACATGGGCAAAAAAGCAAAGTCTTGGGGCTTTGTACCTTTCGTACAAGGCATTGGTTACAGATGGCAAAACAGCGAGGAGTATCTCGCCAAGGAGTAATTATGAGTCAATATAATGATGTTGTAGAAAGACAAAGAGAAATGTTAGCAGCTGAAAAATGGGCAAATGGTGTAAAGACTTTACACTTTCATAAATTAAAAAGTATGTGGTACGATACACATCCAGAAGATACTGATATGGGTATGGTAATAGACGTTGAATATAACAATGGTGTTGTTCACCGTACTCTAAAAGATAATACAGTAAGAATCTTTGGTAAAGAGCTAAGTGGTGATAAACTACTGGATGAATACAAAAGGAACACGAAATGAAGAAGCATTATTACACTTGGAGTCACGTTGAAAAAATGTGCATAGACATTGCTATGCAGATGCAAAAAGATAATTGGAAACCTGACTATATTGTAGGCATCACACGCGGCGGCAATGTACCCGCTACAATACTTTCGCACATGCTAGGAGTTAGGTGCGAAGCATTAAAAATTAGTTTACGTGATGACGACGGTACAAGCGAAACAAACTGTTGGATGGCAGACGATGCTTTTGGTTATATAGATGAGGAAGATCGCCCTACTACAAAATGTCGCTGGGACGTTAGCAAACGCAAAAATATTCTTGTTGTAGACGACATTAACGACACAGGCGAAACACTAATTTGGTTAAAACATGATTGGATGATGTCTTGTTTACCAAATGAAAGCTCTTGGGATACAGTGTGGGGACGTAATGTTAGATTTGCTACGCTTACAGAAAATCTTGCAAGTAGATTTGATGGAGTTCAATATACAGCGCACGAAATAAACAAATCAGAAGAAGATGTATGGTTAGTATATCCATGGGAAATAGTAGGTAAGTATGACTCATGATACACTAGAAAAAGCACAGCAAGATGGCAGAGCACCTTGGAACAACGTTTACTTAGATACTAGAGATTTTGTAGTATACGAGGACAAGTATCCTGTTACAGAAGGACACTTACTTATTGTACCTAAAGTAAATGTTACAGATTGCGTCGAAAAATGTTTTAAGTTTGCAATGTCCATGGGCAATGATAATGTTGAAACAACCAAAAATGATATTACTGGTTATAATATTGGTCTAAATATAGGTACTAGTGCGGGACAAACAGTTATGTGGCCGCATGTACATTTAATCTTCCGTCGTGATGGTGACATGGAAGATCCGAGAGGCGGCGTAAGAGGCGTCATTCCATCTAAACAAAAATACTAAGGAAAGGACTATGGAATTGAAGGAACAATTAATTAATGCTGCAAGGCTTCACGCAGAAGCGGAGATAGAATTGCACAAAACTAACGTCGAAGTATACATGCAAAAAGTTGTAGGCATTGGCGAACATTCAGACATCATTGAAACAATTCAAAAAGAATTAGATGCAATGGCTACCGCACACGATCGTCTTGAAATGTTAAACAAGTATTTTGTATAAAATACTTGACAAAAACCTAAATACAATGTATAATTTAATTATTGTGCATTGTATTTTTACTGGCAATCCACTGCCTTAACATCGGAGATTAAAATGAGTAAAGTAAAACAAATTAGAGCAAAGTTAGAAGATGCTGGCATTCGCTATTGGGCGGGCGACAACATCTCACAAGTGCTACAAAAACACGATAAAGAAGAATTGATTAACGAAGCAACTAGAGCATTTGAAGGTGTATTAGATGCACTGTTAATTGATCGAATTAATGATCCTAACAGCCAAGGTACAGCAAGACGTCTTGCTAAAATGTACTACAATGAAATTATGTCAGGACGTTATGATCGTAAGCCAGATGCAACATCATTTCCAAATGACAGCGATGATCGCTATGAAGGTATGTTAGTTGTTCGTAGTGAACTTAAAAGTATGTGTTCACATCATCACCAGCCAGTCGTAGGTACTGCATACATTGGTATTATCGCCGCAAACAAACTTATTGGATTGAGCAAGTATACACGTATTGCACAATGGTGTGCTAGGCGAGGTACACTACAAGAAGAACTTGCAAATGATATTGCAAAAGAAATACAAAATGCAACAGGTGCAGAACACCTAGGTGTATATGTACAAGCAACACATGGTTGTTGCGAAAACCGTGGTATTATGGCTACTAGCAGTCTTACACAAACTACAGTCCTTAAAGGTGCATTTAAAGAAGATGCAGGGACTAAAAAAGAATTTTTTGATATCATTAAATTACAGCAAGAATATGCATGTGGAAAGTAGGCAATTATGAAACTTAGATATTCAGAAGCATTTTATAGTGTACAAGGTGAAGGTAAATTTGTAGGAGTACCTAGTGTATTTCTACGTACATTTGGTTGTAACTTTCGTTGCATGAACTTTGGATTAGAACGTGGTACGCCTGCAAGAGCAGATGGTGTTAAACACAATCCTGAAGTAAAAGAACTACTCGACAGTAATATTATCAGTACTGTAGAAAAATTTGAGGACTTACCTGTAATTCATACAGGCTGTGATACGTATGCAAGTATCTATCCAGAATTTAAAAAGTTTATGATGGATAGAACTGTAGACGAAGTTGTCGAGCACTTATTGAGTTTAACTCCAGAAGGTAAGTGGACAATGGATAGTGGACAAGATGTTCACTTAATTTTTACTGGTGGCGAGCCTTTGTTAGGGTGGCAAAGATTCTATGCTGAATTATTAGAACATCCGCGTATGAGAGATCTAAAAAATGTTACATTTGAAACAAACACTACACAAAAGTTACGAGATGATTTCAAAGATTATCTTAACAATCAAGACAGATTTAAAGTCACTTGGAGTTGTTCCCCAAAACTTAGTGTTAGCGGAGAACGCTGGGAAGATGCTATTAAGCCTGATATTGCTGGTGAGTATTTCAGTGTTGCTAATAGTGACCTTTACTTTAAGTTTGTTGTCGCTGATGAAACTGATGTTGCAGAAGCTGGCAGAGCTGTGGCGACTTACAGAGACGCCGGGATACAATGTCCGGTATATTGTATGCCATTGGGTGGACGCAGTGAAGAATACAAGCTCAACATTCAAGAAGTGGCTGAGCTCTGTATGGAAAAGGGATGGCGATTTACACCAAGACTACACATCGACTTATTCGGAAATGCTTGGGGAACATAATTATAAAAATGAACAACACGAGAAAGCTATGAAGGCGCCGATCAACGACGATGGCGACTTAGAGAAGCGTGTAAGGAGAGCAGGACTATGAACTGGGATAAAATAAAAAAAGCATTAGGTGTACAACCTAAGATAACAGAGGAAGTAGAAGCTAAAGAATCTACTCCTGAAGATATTAGACGACACGCCCTTGAACAAGAAAAACTAGCCGCTACTGAGGCAGGAGAACTTTGGGTTGCTGTATTAGACACACAGGTGAATAAAGACAACATTCGAAACGGTTTCTTTGAGCTAGATTGGAACAATGAGTTTATTGAAGAATTACTTGATGCAGGATATCAAGGTGAAACAAATGAACAAATAGTTGATCAGTGGTTTAGAACTATTGTAAGTCAAATGCTTACAGAAGAAGGACAAGATCCTACAACAGGCGCAGGATATATTAATGTTGTTCCTATTGACAAAGGCAAAAGCGAAGTAAGTTAATGCTTGACAAAAGCCAGATCTGGTGCTATACTAGTGTTATAAATTATGTAAAGGTAAACTTATGGCAACTTATGTATTAGTAGACACAGCGAATACTTTCTTTAGAGCAAGGCACGTAGTACGTGGTGACCTTGATACAAAGGTCGGTATGGCTATGCATATTACACTTAATAGTATTAAGAAAGCATGGCAAGACTTTAACGGTACTCATGTTGTGTTTTGTTTAGAAGGTCGTAGTTGGCGTAAGGACTATTACGAGCCATACAAGCGTAATAGGCAAGAAACACGTGATGCAATGACTCCTGCACAAGCAGAAGAAGATAAAGTGTTTTGGGAAATCTTTGATGAGTTTAAAGACTTTGTTACTGACAAAACAAATTGTACTGTTATGCGACATCCACAACTAGAAGCAGATGATCTTATTGCAGGTTGGGTGCAGGCACACCCTAATGATGACCATGTTATTATTTCAACTGACGGCGACTTTGCACAACTAATTTCTCCGAATGTAAAGCAATATAGTGGTATACAAAATATAACAATAACACACGAAGGATACTTTGACGACAAAGGTAAGCCTGTTATTGACAAGAAAACTAAGGAAGCTAAACCTGCTCCTGATCCTGAATTTATGTTGTTTGAAAAATGTATGCGTGGCGACACTAGTGATAATGTGTTTAGTGCTTATCCAGGGGTACGCAAGAAAGGCACAAAGAACAAAGTTGGACTAATAGAAGCATATGCAGATAAAGATAACAAAGGGTATAACTGGAACAATATGATGTTACAACGCTGGACTGATCACAACGGTGTAGAACATCGTGTATTAGATGATTATTCACGTAACGTAACATTGTGTGATTTAACAGCACAACCTGCAGACATTAGAGAGATAATTGATGCAACGATTGCCCAGCATGCTGTGCCTAAAGATATTTCACAGGTAGGTATGCGTCTTATGAAATTTTGTGCTAAATGGGACATGCAACGAATTGCAGATCAGGCACAATATTATGCAGAACCATTACAAGCGAGGTATCAACAATGAGTATGAAAGCAAAAACAATTTTAAAAGATAAGTTTTGGATTGTTGAAGAAGCAGGTGAAAAATTAGGTACACTTAGTTTTAATGATGAAAGATTTATGTTTTCTGCAAACAACGGTGTTGCATTTTTTGATAACAAACAACAGCTTCAAAAAAAATTAGGTATAACTATCTTTGACAAAGATGTAACAGCAAAATTTGAAACTGAAAAAGATATTTATGGATTTCCAACTAGTACAACACCTTATAATGTAATTTATGATGTACACCGTAAGTTTGCATTATTTACAAAGAGCGCAAAAAGTAAGAGTTTGTATTGTGCAGGTTATTACATCATACACTTTGATAAAGGTTGGGTCAAAAGTTTTTGCCCTAAATTAATTACTTTAGAACGTTACGATTATAAAGGTCCGTTTAAAAATGACCTTACTATGCGTCAGGAACTATCAAATGCAAACCAAAAAACTTGAACCAATAAACACATTTCCAATTCAACAGTTTATTCAAACCGTTAAAAGTGCAGATGCAAGTAGGGCAAAAAATGTAAATATGGACATTGAAACTGCCAAAAGACTTGCATTTACATTAGGTGAAGTCATGTCTAGACTCAACGGAGACATGGAACAGTTTATAAAAGAACATGTACAAACACTAGACAATGAGCCTGTAGAGGTGCAATTAGACGGTGGTTCTGAGTGGAAATAAACTAGCACTTAACTCAAAAAAGAGATAAATATATACGTAGTTAATTAAGGTACGTATATATGAGTAGACCAAAACCAAATGTTCTTTTAGAACATGTAAACAAAAAGAATTATAGATGTGAGCAAGTCCTCGATGCTGATGCTATCTGGGCTGTCTTCTATAAAGATAAACCATTTAATCTTAAAAGTTCAAACGCTTTAACAAATTATCCTGGACCAAAGTATAAGAAAACAAGTTTTTCAAATCCAGGACATGCACATAATCTAGCACAAAAATTAAATGAACTATTTGCATGCGAAGACTTTAAAGTATTCAAATTAGACTCCGGCGAAGTTGTGACAGAATGAACTGGAAAGAAACTTACACAAAGTTATTCCTTAAAGAATTAGGCAAAAGTTATAATGACCTTGCTGTAAAAGAACATATGCCTTTGTGGTGGCATAATACACGTAGTAAAGATGAAGGTGGTCTTAGACTTACTGATTTAGGCTTAGAAGCACTTACCCAAGCTGAAGTAGCAACATATGACGTTCCTTATCCTCATGATATGCCTATGACAACACAAGTTGTCATATTTTTAGACAAGTTTATAGACTGTCCATATTACATTGGACCACGATCTATTCAAGTTACACATCAAAAGAAAGCTGTCGAACTGTCACTTTTTTCAGGTGATCTTCGTAAGTACGGGCTTACTAAAGCATTATCTAGACAAAATAAAGCTGAAAATAATTAAAAAATTATAGAAAAAGGTTGACTTTACCCTCTATTGATAGTATTATATATACATAAGTTAGAAATTTGCACTGATAACTAAACGAGGTAATACAAAATGGAAAACGTAATCACAAGAACAGTTTCACCGAACGGCGCGAAAGCAAGCATTAAACATGCTTTTAAGAAAATGCGTCCTATCTTTATGTGGGGTCCCCCAGGTATTGGTAAGTCTGAAATTGTTTCTCAAATCACAGAGGACCTTGGTAATTCACATTTGATTGACATTAGATTGTCACTTTGGGAACCTACCGATATTAAAGGTATTCCGTACTTTGATTCTAATTCAGGTACAATGGTGTGGGGCGCACCAGCAGAACTTCCTACAGAAGAGTTTGCGGCACAGTTCGACTATGTAGTATTGTTCTTAGATGAAATGAATTCAGCGGCGCCTGCTGTACAAGCGGCTGCATATCAGCTGATTCTTAACAGACGTGTAGGGCAATATAAATTGCCAGACAATGTACTAATTATTGCGGCGGGCAACCGTGAAGCTGACAAGGGCGTAACTTACAGAATGCCTGCTCCGTTGGCAAACCGTTTTATCCACTTAGAACTTGCTGTCAGCTTTGACGACTGGTTCCAGTGGGCTGTAAACAATAACATACACAAAGATGTTGTTGGTTATTTAACATTTGCAAAGAAAGACTTGTATGACTTTGACCCTCGTTCAGCAAGCCGTTCATTTGCAACACCCCGTTCTTGGTCGTTTGTGAGCGAGTTGCTCGAAGACGATCTAGATGAAACCACTACTACAGATTTAGTTAGTGGATCAGTTGGAGAAGGTTTGGCTGTCAAGTTTATGGCGCATCGTAAAGTTGCGTCTCAGATGCCTAATCCAAGTGATATCTTAGCAGGAAAAGTCAAGGAGATGGCCAGTAAAGAAATCAGTGCTATGTATTCCCTCACTGTGTCATTGTGCTATGAGCTTCAAGAAGCTGATAACAAAAACGACAAAGACTTTGATAATAAAGTTAATAACTTCCTGCGATTTGCAATGGATAATTTTGACACAGAGTTAGTTGTAATGGGCATTAAGCTCGCACTTACTCAATACTCATTACCCATTGATCCGGACGCTGTTGAATGCTTTGATGAGTTCCATGAACGTTATGGTAAGTATATTAAAGCAGCACAGGGTTCTTAAGCATAGAAAGGGCGAGCAATTTATGCTTGCCCTTTCACCTTTTTTGGTTGACAAACATAACAAATACTAGTATAATACATATATAAACTTAGAAAGGACATAGCACATGAGCGTAGAAGGTAAGAAAAACTGGGCACCTAATCCAGATATTACAGAGTCTGAACTTAAAGTGATGCGTGAAGATGTACTTGATCGTATCATTGTTGCACGAGTAGGACTTCTTCTAAAGCACCCTTTCTTTGGTAATATGGCAACACGCCTTAAAATTCAAGCGGCAGATGACTGGTGTCCTACCGCAGCCGTAGATGGTAGAAACTTATTCTTTAACACTCAGTTCTTTAATGCAATGGACAATAAAGAAATTGAGTTCGTTATTGCACACGAAATTTTGCATTGTGTGTTTGATCACTTAGAACGTAGAACTTGGCAAGATCGTAACTTAGATGCTATGCTATCTAATATTGCACAAGACTACATTGTAAACAATATTCTTGTAAGAGACAGCATTGGTACTAAGCCTAGAATTGTAGACTGTTACCAAGACTTTAAATATGAAGATTGGACTTCAGAAGAAGTTTATGACGACTTGTTTGAAAAGTATGACGAAGAACAACTTAACGCATTAGGTGAATTACTAGACGAACATATCGATTGGACCAACGGTGACAGTAACGATGGCGGGTCATCTAGCAAAGATGGCAAAGACGGCGGTGAAGGTAAAGAAGGCAAGAAGCCTACTTACAGTAAAGAAGAACTTAAAAAGATACGTGACGAAATAAAAGAGAACATGGTAACAGCCGCACAGAGTGCGGGTGCTGGCAGTGTTCCCAAAGGCGTTGAGCGTATGATTAAAGAACTTACTGAGCCTAAAATTAATTGGCGAGATCTTTTACGTCAGCAGATTCAATCAACTATTAAAAGCGATTATACTTTTATTCGCCCTTCACGTAAAGGTTGGCACACTGGTGCTATATTGCCAGGCATGAACTTCCAAGAAACAATTGATCTTTGTATTGCAATTGACATGAGTGGTTCTATTGGCAACGATCAGGCTACTGATTTCTTAAGTGAAGTAAAAGGTATTATGGACGAGTACAAAGACTATGCTATTAAGTTATGGTGCTTTGATACTAGTGTATATAACGAAGAAGACTTTACGGCCGCTGAAGGACAAGATTTGATGTCATATGAAATCTTAGGCGGTGGCGGTACTGACTTCATGTGTAACTGGACATACATGAAAGACCAGGGTATTACACCTAAAAAGTTTATCATGTTTACTGACGGTTATGCTTGGGATAGCTGGGGTGATCCTGATTACTGTGATACTGTTTTTGTAATTCACAGTAACCATAATAAAGAACTACAAGCCCCATTTGGAGTAACAGCTCACTATGAAGCTCAAACAGCCTAACCCACTAAACTACTTTAAGGTACGCTGCACTGAATATATGCCAAGGCATTTTGAAGTTGTCACTATACCTGTTCCATATAATATGGAAAGTAGCATTAAAAAATGGATTTCTGAACACTTAAAAAATAGATATTATATCTCGCGAGATGTAGATAAGAGTCGTGGATTTAACTCAACTATTAAAGTAGGTTTTGAGGATCCAAAAGAAGCAAGTTATTTCATGTTGGCATGTCCACATTTGAAGTACAAATAAATAAAGTACGCATATATATTAATATAGGAGATTATAATTATGAGCGAAGAAACTAAAACAGAAGCACAACAACCTGCTACTGAACAGGCACCTGCTCCGGATCTTACTGTACAAGATCTAACAGCAATGAAGTCAATTATTGATGTTGCATCAACTCGTGGAGCATTCAAGCCCAACGAAATGACTACTGTTGGCACGGTGTATAGTAAACTAGAAGCTTTCTTAAATGCTGTACAGGCACAACAAGAAGCTGCAAAAGCGGAAGCTACGGAGGCTCCGACCGGAGAATAATATGAAACATATTGGAAGACAAATTAACCCAAAGAGAGGGTGTGTTGTAGCGTACCGTGTTGTACCTAAAGAAGCTGAGAATTGTCTAGTAATTTTTACTGACAGTCTTGAAGCTGACGCACATGACTCTTTAATGCAAGTAGTTGAGTCAAATGCTGGTCAAACAGCATATGAACTAGCTGAGGCAATAGATCGTGCTACACTACCTGATGGTAGAAATATGCTTAGAGCTTTTGCTGCTACAGGTAAGTTAGCAAAAGTGCCGACAAGTAGCATCGAAATGACTCCAGATATGAAAAATACTGCTGTGTTATCAGAATTAAATGAAGCTATTGCAACACAAAAAGGTGTTACAGTAGAAGATTTAGCTCTGCAACCAGCAAGTAAGCCAGCTGAAACAACAACTACTAGCGAATCAACACAACCAGTTGCTGAACCTACAATTACTGCACCAACAGACGGTGTATTAACTGATGAAGATTTAGCAGCACAATACCGTTCTCAAGCAGATACTATGTTTAAAGAAGCAAAGAGATTAAGAGAACAGGCGGAAGAATTAGTTCCTACTAAGAAGAGTAGTAAGAAGTCCGCCCAAAGTGCCTAAGAAAAATAAACTGAGCAAGCAAGTAATTGAAAAATGGCCCGAAGTACTTGGTAATATTGACATAAAAGTCGTTCCTACTGAGTACATCAAGGCTGTTGAAGTAACCTTTACTGATGGAAAGATATGGGTTATAGAAAATGATCCTAAAGTTCCCATGGGTGAAAATGCCTCTGCATTTGAAGAAAGCATGGAAGATCTAATGCAGGAATACGAAGATGTATTACAAAGTGTAAACTTTGTTGTGGATATAGAACGTGTAAAAAAGGATATCACCAAACGAACAAAGATATTTATGAAGAAAAGAAAATAAAACTTTTATGATAAATATATATGTAGAACTAAATCATTAGGAGTTATAACAAATGGCATTGCGATTAAGAAGAGGCACAGATGCACAAAGATTATTATTAGACGGTATTTCTTTGCCGGTGCCAGCCGAAGGCGAATTAATATATACAACAGATACTAAAAAACTTTTTGTAGGCGATGGCTCTACAACAGGCGGTGTTGCTGTTGACGTTGCCAACTCCTCGCTAAGTATAGATAATTTAAACGATGTAGATATTACATCTACACCTCCTGTAGGTGGACAAAGTCTTGTATGGAATGCTAGTAATAATGAATTTGAACCTGGTGACCCTACTGTACTATCAAACAAATCACTTAACTCATTACAAGACGTAGACCTAGCGTCTAATGCTCCTGTTGTAGGTCAAGTACTAAAATGGGACGGTGCATCATTTGTTCCAGCAAACGATCAGTCAGGTGGACTAGTTACAGGTGCTACTTATGAAATTAATATTTCAGGTGATGTATCAGGTAGCGTATACGCTGATGACTCTACATTAATTATTGATGGTACTGATGGTAAATTCAAAGGTACTATTGACACTACACAAAATGCTACGTTTGATACAAGAGATGATGACTTAACATCACAAACAGGTATTACTATAGTATCTAATGCAAACGTTGCAGGTTTAACTGTTACTAGTAAAAATGGTGCAACTGAAGGATCTGGTGCAAACTTAGGATTTTATAACCACAACGGAACATACGAAAGTCAAACAGTATTACAAACTGGTGATAACTTAGGAAGACTTGACTTTGGTGGCTTAGTAACAATTCCAGGCGGAAGTGAAGTTCCGCTTGCTCCGTGTAACATTAGAGCAGAGCTTGCTCAAGCAAGTGATGGTGTAAGTACATTAGCACTTGGTAAATTAGTATTTGCTGTTCTTAATGGACCAGACGTAGCAGATGCTAAAAAAGCAACATTAGATAATGTTGGTGTATTCCAATCTCCAGTATTACAACCAGGTGTATATGCAGACGATGCAGCACGTGATGCAGCTGTTACAGCACCAGCAGCAGGAATGATAATTTTTAATACTACAAACACTAAATTCCAAGGCTATACAGGCAGTGCTTGGGTAGACTTAAACTAATCACAATACTTTAAAAACTCCTAAACGTAGGTTAAATACTACAGAAGGAGTTTTTTTATGACCAAAATAATTACAGATCCACAAAATTATACTAGAGAAGACTTAAGAAACTTAGACTGGGATATGGTAAAGTTAAATGTTACTGTAGATCCTAAGCCTTTGCTAGAATGGTTTGAAACTGTAAAAACTACTTCTCCCGAAAGTCTATTTTTGTTTTCTATGAAAGATTTATTCCAATCACATTTCTTAGAAAACCCTAGAATGAACGGCATCTGTGTAGGAGATGCTGGTTATTGGACTTTACAATGGCCAGTACAAAGAACAGACCCTATACCAGGACCAATGTTTTGTGATAGAGAAAAGTTTCCTGAATTAGAAGTTAGTAATTGGGAAAATGGAATGAACAATCATTTAGATCAATACTATTTTGGTGCATACAAAAATATGGTTGAAACACTAGGACAAGATGCATGGACTTGGGGTAGAGCTATGAATTGCGGCACTGAAGCAGGTATAGGTCCTCATCGAGATCACGACGGTGAAGATATGTCAGAGCATATGATTAGGTTACATGTTAATTTAGAAACTAATAAAGATTCATCATGGCATTTCTTTTCACAGTTAGGGGATACACCTGCTGATACTTGGCAATACGAACGTGCAAGTTATAATCCTAAGCCCGGTGAAGTTTATCTAGTTAATGTTAGCAATGTACATGCTCCTGTAAACCACGGCGATGATGAATGGATATTGTTACACTCTGATCCATCAAATGATGCTGTAGATAGATTATTAAAAAGCAAAACTCATATTACTTACAATGACTAATATTAAAACAAGATTGAATACTTGTATTCCTTACAAAAAGACTGACTGGCCGTATCAACACGACAGCATGATTCCTAATACAAGTTCTAATTACTACGGACCTGATAACGAAAGACTACACGAGCGTAACAAAAAATATCAAGATAATAGTTGGATATACAATAACAAAGAAATTAATTACAACTTTAACAGTTTAGGATTACGTATGTCTAATGAAGTAGATTTAACTAAAGACTTAATTTATTTTAGTGGCACAAGTTATACTTTAGGTATTGGTCTAGACGAAAAAGATAGGTACACTGATATATTGTCTAAAGAACTAAACACACCTATGCTAAGTTATGCTGGTCCTACATACAGCACTAAACTACAAGTTATATCATTTTTTAATTATGTAAACTTACACGGTGCTCCGAAAAGTGCATGTTTTGAATTTCCGCCTGCACACGGATATACATTTCTTACAGATAATTTTGCTCTTACATTTACTGGCGGTCATAGGCCTAAATGCAATTATGTAGAACCTTATGAATTACTAGAACGCACTGACTTCTTACAAAACGAAGCAGAAATATACGTGAACATGCTAGAAGTATTTTGTAAAACTAACAACATACCATTAACAATGTTTAGTTATTTTCCTACTACTTTGCCTATTATACGTATTGACATCGATCTATTAGGTATTGAAGATAACAATGAAAAATTTGCTAGAGATATTTGTAAACAAAACGGTACTATATCAGGCCATCCAGGTATAGGTGTACATAAACATACAGCAAATATATTAAAGGATAGACTACTATGAGCATAACACTTTACACATCAGGTAGTACAGATGAACCTAAACAAATAACACATACCTGGGAATACATTAATGAATGTGCTAGACGTAGTGTTAAAGAAATACAACTAACTAGTAATGACATTGTACTAGATGTGTTTCCTGCTAATACTATTGCACATTGGACTATAACAGCGTATCCTAGCGTTTTAAGCGGCGCACAGTACGTTTGTAGCAACTTTACACCATATACGTACATACAAGCATTTAAACGCTTACAACCGTCTTATATTGCGCTTATACCGCGTCATTTAGAGCTTTTACAAAGTACAAAAGGCTTTAAAGACTTAGATATGAGTTGTGTACGTTACATGGTAACAGGTAGTAATAAAATAGATCAAGACTTTATAGATGCATTTAAAAATAGAGGTGTACAGTGTGTAGCAAACTGGTACGGTATGACAGAGTATCCACCACCTATTCTTATAGGTTATGACAGTCCTAGTTTTGATTTGCATACGCGGCCAACAGACGATCACATAATGTTTCATCCTGTAACAGCAACATCCTCTTTAGGTGAAGCAATAATAAATGGTAGAGCTACAGGTGATATCTTTGACACAAAAACAATGACATTCTCACATAGAAGAAAAGAAGCAAATGGAAAAACTTGGAAGACTGACGTTTAGAACATTATCTAAAAATGACAGAGATGCTGTTGAGATATTTTGTAATTCTCAGTCTTATAGTAACAACACTTCGTTAGAAAAAATGAAATGGGACTGGTGTCCGTTTTGGTGTGCGGCATTTGACCAAGACCGTGTTATAAGTATTGCCGGCGCACACGAACTTCCTGAAGTATCACCTAATGCCTATAGACTATTATTTAGAGGCGCACAATTACCAGGCTATACGTTAGGGACTGGTAGAAATATATTTAAAACTGGAATACAGTTAAGTTATCTATTGCCTATACAGATTGATTGGGCAACTAAAAATTCTAACGCAGAACTTTATATTAGTACTAACATTAACAACGACGGCGGCAAAAGCCAACGTATAAACAATACTATTATGCCAATGCTTGCTAAAACAGGAATTTGGACTTTAGATCGTAGGATGGAGTTATACAATGTTCCGCAGAACTTGTGGCGTATTAATGTTTCAAAGTATATGGAAGAGCGTAACCGTTCGCTAAACACCTAAAACTATATTCGTCAAAAATAGTAAACGGTTTCTTTTTAATTTCAATTTCTTTTACTTCATTTTGCCAGTATGGTGTATTCTTACTTGTTGCTTCATAATGCAATGCAAGAAAATCTTCAATATGTTTTACAATCTTAACATATTGCCTATTGTAAACTTTTTGTTTACCATATAGTTTAACCAGCATTTCAATCTGATATTGTATTAACCAAATTGCTTGTGCTTCTAAAGGCTCAATAAATCCAGCACTCAGCCCTATGTTTAGTATGTTATCTTGATACGGTGTTGGGCAATATTTACTTTCCCAGTGTAATACTCGCATTTTATCTAGTTCAAGATTATAAGGACATGTTTCGATAAACTCGCGTTTAGCATCGTCAACTGTTTGATGTTCTGTACTGAACACATAACCATTACCAATACGATTTTGTAAATAAATATTCCACATCCACCCGTTACTCATAGCAGTTGTTTCTGTGTAGTATTTTAGCTCTTTATCATAACTAGGTGCTACTACAGCACAATTATTTTTAAGACGTGTGCTAACCATTTCTCTTTGAGGAAATAATTTGTTAAATCCTGTACAATTAACAATCAAGTCTGCTTGTAAATCATTAATATTATCTAATGTACGTGTTTCTAATTTAACACCATTTGGCAATGCTACTTTATCACGCAACATAATACCAAATTTATTTGCATCTATATGATATGCATGACGCCATTTTTTATTTGGCAACTCGTAGTTTTCCATCCAACGCATTTGTTCGTCGTGTTCTGTTTCATCAAAACAAAAATGATGGAACCAACTTTCGCCGTGCCAGTTTTTATGTTTAATTGTATACTTACGAACCGCATCGCAATTATCAAATAAGTCTTGCTCAGTTAATCCGCAATCATGTATAAAGTCATACATACTAGGCAGTGTACTTTCACCTACACCTATTATAGGTATATCTTGACTTTGGATAACTGTAATATCCCAGTCAGTCTTTTTAGAAAGGTATGAGGCTGTCATCCAACCTGCTGTTCCGCCGCCAACAATAATTATATTCATACGTTTATTTGTGTCCTTAAAAAAATATTTATTTTTCCTATGGGGATTTTAAAATGTAAATGGATTCTATCTGTAGAGCCTTTGTTAATTGTAGTGTGTATACGTTTTGTATTTACAATGTAAACATTATTAGGTTCTAATACATACGGGTGTTCGTTAATAATAAAATGAGAATTGCTATTAGCATACAAAGGAATATGTACTCTTACATGTTCATCTTTATCTGCATGCGGGGGTATTCCTGAATTTTGAGGATGTCCAGTAATTACTAATTCTTCTATATAAGGAATTTGATCATATAGTTTTTTAGCAAACCCTTTGAGCATCTTAGTAGGTTTTATAATAGGATCAAATTCTTTTTTATCTTTACGCATACCCGGAGGTAAAGGACGCTCGTCTATATTTTTGCAATTAGTTAATATTGCGTAACCATATAATCCTTTAAGATTAGTTCCTGGAACTTCAGGCATTGTCCATTTTAAGTAGTCAAAATTATCTACAAGGTCATTATAGTATTCTTTGAGTTCTTCAAAATTAAATTTTATATTTTCTATTTTTTTACAATCAAAGTTTATTTGGGCTGGATCTAATATCCAATCTGTGTTTAGTAGTTCATCTACATTGTCTATAGGTATTTTAAATATTAAATGTATTCTGTCTGTATCGCCTTGGTTAATTGTCCCATGTTGGTTAGTAGTATTAATAAGATATGCCTTACCCTCTTGTAAATTATACTTTGAATCGCCAAATACAAAATAACTTTGATCATTTGTTTGTATAGGTATATGTACTTTTACAAACTCGGTATTATCTGTATGTTGTTGTATAACTGTATTAGGTGGATGGGCACTTATGACTGTTTGCCTAATATTGGGTATTGCATCTACAATATACTTGCCAAAACCAAATACAAGCTCTGTAGGATTATCAAACGTGCCTAATACTTCAGTATCATGTTTTATGTCATACGGTGGACAAGGCTTTGTAGCATCCTTTAAATTACTTTGTATAGCCCAACTGTATACATCATTTACTTTGTGATCTAATGTATTTGTACTATCTGGTTGCCATTTTAAATTGTCATACTGAGATACTTTAGTATAATAGTCTTTTAGTTCTTGCAACGAAAATTTAAAGTTAGGTAATTCTTTTATATCAAAATCAAACATCATGATACCTTTCTAATAGACTATAAACATGTTTGTTATGACTACTGTCATCTATTGTTTCGTTATTATAATACTTTTTAACGTAGTTGGCAACAGCAACACTTCTTGATTGTCCTTTTGCACAATATACATGTAGTGTTGCGTTTTTAGGAATCTTGCGTACAAAATATATAATTTGTTTTGCCTGTTTATCGCTACATGCTGTAGCATGTATTATACGTTGTGTATTATTGTACCACTTGATTGCTTTTAAACCTGTTTTTTCAACATCCTCAAATTTTAAATTTAAAACATTATTTGCATCTGCCATAACAGGCTCAGAATGTATCCAATTACCATTACTGTGTATACCAATAAGATATTCGTTGTTAGGTATAGATTGTATATCTTTCATTGCATATGTTTTTACATTAACCATGCTTTTACGTCCTCGGTCCACACTTTACCATAAAGGTGTACTCTGTCTGTTGTACCTTTGTTTTCAACACTATGAGGAAGTGTTGTGTTTACAAGATATGCCCAACCTGGTTCCATATAATATTCTTTACCGTTTATAATCCAATTACTATCTTTGTTAGTGTGTATAGGAATATGTACTCTAATTTTATCAGGACTATCTTGATGTGTAATTAATTTAGTTCCAGTTACATGCTCAGTCACTAACCATTTTTTACTACGAAAAGGTAGACTTTTAACAACGTCTAATCCGTATCCTGTAAAACATTTTCTAGGATTTAATTCATCGTTATCATTGTCTTTATACTCTGGCTTTGCACATCCTTGCTCAAAAGGTTTAGGACCTTCTTCGTCACTATTCCAGCATAACGTATAGTAGCCGGTTTCGTCGGGTATAATGTGTCCAGTCTTTCCAGTAGGATCACTGATTGGAAACTGCCACACATGATGATTCTCTCCTACAATAAATTTCCAATCTTTGTAATTTTCTTGTAGATCATTATACCAATCCTGTAACTTTTTTACATCAACACGAAATATAGGTTTGACGTCAAAGCCTAAATCAACTGTTTGATGTTCTTCTATATATCGTTTCATTTCCAATTTACTAAATCCATAAATTTATTATTATGTATATCAGCAATTACATTTGCTCTTGATGTAGGACTAAAGTTTGTAGTAGAGTGCGTAACTCTAGAATTTATAATGTAAACATTTCCTGGTTCAAAATTATATTCTCTGTTCCATTTTTCTCCCCAGTAAAATTTGCTATTATCATATGTCATAGGAATGTGTAGTCTAGCACAGTATCCATCTGTGTGCGGATGAAGTATGTGTTCAGGCATATGTTGTGTAATACGCGGATTGTAAATATAGTTGCCTATTTCTTCTACTATAGATTTCCATTCTCCAAAATTATATTGACTAAGATATATATTATCTTTATAATCAAAATCCTTTATAACATTACCGTTATTGTCAAAGTAACTTTTTAATTCTGTAAAAAATTCTATGTCAGCAGCCCAAGGAGGCGGAAGTGGTACATCTCTGTGAGCCGGCCAAGTTAATGTCCACGAATTAATTAATGCTTCGTAGGTTTTGTTACGTTCCCATTCATAATCATTTGTATCAGTAGTAAATTTATTATTAACAGATTCTTTTATGTACTCAGAGCATGTTTGAAAATTAAATTTTAAGTGGTCTAAATTAGATGTAACAATATTATACCAATGTTGTAAATTTTCAACATCTATTTTTTTATCTAATATTATAATATCCCATTCTAAACTTTCTAAAACTGACAAATCAACTTGAGAAGGTTGCAGAACTCTATCCATTTGTCATACCTATTACATTTAAGATATGGTCTTCAGTTACTCTTGTAATAATATGGGATCTATAGTCTTCACTATCGTTAGTAGTTCCATGCCAATCCCCAGTGTTAAGAATATATGCTTTACCTTCTTTCATATGATAAGAGCGTTCTTTGTTTTTACCAAAGTGGAAATAACTGTTTTTGTTGCTTTCTACAGGAATATGTAATTTAAGTACTTTACTATCTATATGTTGACGTATATACATACCTGGATGATGTCTAGTAACGATTGCTTGTCTAAACGCATCTGATCCTAAATCTTCTACTAACTGTTTAAAATAACCAAAGTGTAATTTAGGCATAATTTTTGCATCGTTAATAAAGTTATCGTAATCTACTTCAGGATACATTTCAGGATTACATTGTGCTGGAGGCGGTAGTGCTTCGTAACGTTCTATAGGCCATGCTAGGGTTACACCATCAATTGGTCCGCAATAGTAACCGCAATACCCTTGCTCTACCATTTCTTTACTTTTTTCTAAGTTAAGTTTTTCGGACATCTTGTTAAAATTAAACAACATGTGATCAAAGTTTTCTTTAACGTCAGTCCACCATGCTTTTAGACTTTCAACATCTACATTATAATTAAGTTCGATTATATCCCAATCGTTATTGTTATATAAGAAATCGTAAGTTATGCCGTGAGTAACAGGATCGTAGTTTTTAATTATTCTCGAATCTTGGGTGTGTTGTGCGTTTTCCATTTCTTAACCTTTCTCTCATATCCATTGCAACATAGTCATGTCCATATAACACTAAGTCTTCTGGAATCATTTCTTCAAATTTAAACCAAAGCTGTTCAAGTTGTTCTGGTTCTACATTCCATTGTAGCATTTCGCTTGACCAAATATTTGTAGTCCACAGTACTTTTGTTCCTTGTGCAGTATTTATTAGTTCAAATAATTGGTTAGGTTGTGTTACTAAGTCTACTACATTAAAGGTATGTTTTAGTTGTCTATACCTATCCCATAGCTCTTTAAACGCTTCTCTACCTCCATGTTCTTTAACTTCTTGTTCCCAAAACTTTTTATAATTTCCTCTATAGGTGCTACTAAAGTTATATTTAAGATCATGTTCTAATAACCATGTGTCTAAATCATAACCATCCCAAGTTTCTAGCAAGTGTTTTTTATAATTTAAACTTGCTTCACACCAATCAAAATAATTTACTGTAGTATCTTTATGAAAGCCGTTTGTGTTTAATATAGCAAGTGGCTTAAAGCCGGCTGCGGCACTAAACAAATGATCTATCAATTTACCATCTGTTCTTACGCCCTCGCCCGACAGTGTTTCTGTGTTAAATGCGTATACTCTATCCTTTTCTATAAATTCTTGATAGCCAAGTTTACGTATCCATGCCGCTTGACTTTGATTCAAACCATCGTCTTGATCTTTATTAAGCCATGCATTTGCAAGTTGCTGTGTATTCTCATATGGGTATAAAAATACTTTACAATCACGCATATCATTTGTTAAATTATCTATTTTTATTCCTGCTCGTATAGCAATGTCTATCCAGTTACTTCCGTCTGCTGTAATCTCAACATGCTTTTCTTGTGCGTTGTCTGCAGGACCAATCCACTTAGGTGTGTAATGACTATGTACTGTGTCTTCACTAAGTTTGTAGTTTTGTAATAAGGGCTTTCTATCTCTAAATACACCCATTTCATCAAACTTAGGTTTGCCGAGTTCTACCCATTTTTGTAAATTAACAAATAGGTATTGTCTATGCAATCCAGGATATGAACCTTGCATTCCTGTTTGTGCTTCTTTGTCCATTATATGACCTATTGTAAAGAAGTCTTTATTGTTATCATAGTAATTTAAACTTTGAGTTATTAAACTAGGTCCTCTAAATAAAAGTAGTCCTTGACATGCAATCATTGCAAAGTCTTTATTTTTTTGAAGACTTTGTTCTAATATTTCTTCAACAGTTTTATGAAATCCTACGTAACTACACATGCCCATTTTAATCATACGATTAATATAAAAATAGGTCATATCAAAACATCTTTTTTGTAGCCATGTATTATTGATGTCGCGGTTAATATTAAGTATGCCTATGCCTACTCTATTATCAATTTTTAGATCTTCGTAATAACGATCAATAGTAATACTATTCCAGTCTTTCATTTTACCCTCTATTAGTATAGTAACTTTCTCTTAAGACATAGAAAAAATCTCTAATGCGTCTACCAAGTTCGTAGTGTATAATCATATGTATTCTTGGCTTATCGCTGTTATTATATACAGCATGTACATTAGATATATCCATTAAGTATGCACTACCGTTATCATCAAATGGAACTCTGCCGTGGTCTTTAAACACAAATTTACAACCTTCAGGATTGTTCAAACTAATATTACAAACACTCAAACGCTTTTCTTCATCTGACCTATCTTGATGCGGAAGAATATATCCACCCGGCTCAAGTAACATAAATCTTACACGATTTAAAAACTCCGCTGGCCATACCTCAGTTAAAAACTTTTTAGTAACAGGACATTCATCTGCTACCCAAGTCCAATCTAACTGTTTAATTGATTCTTGTCTATCGCCATAACTATTCAATGTTTGGGTATCTTCATTCAGTCCATGTAGTGTTAGGCTTTTCCAGCCTTTTCCATATGTAGTTTCTCTATGCAAATGAAACTTATCTGCAAGTGCTTCAGCTTCTTTGTGCATTTCTTTCCACGGTTGATTGTCTAATGCACTTAATTTAAAACACGGCCAACCGCTTTCCATTACAACCCATTTAGGATCGAATTGTTCTGGATATGTTATATCTATTTGCTTGTCATTTTCTAACAAGTACTTCTCTAATTCAGCGTTCATGTTTACTTTTTTCTTTACCCTGTAGTGTTAAATATACTTATGCTAGTTTTTAAGGAGTGCGTTTAGTCGTGAGATGCAAATATCTTGATAATCAAATCAATGTCGGCACTAATGGGTCATATAGATTATGCTGTATGAGCTTAGAACCTGAGAACGAATACAATATCAAAACACATACTCCACAAGAATGGCATAACAGTGATTTCCATAAAGGTATTAGAGAGCAAATGGCAAGAGATGAATGGCCTGATGCTTGTAAACGTTGCAAAGAAATGGAAGAACACGGCCTACAAAGTCAACGCCAAAAAGAAAGAAGATATGGTCCAGGACTTAGCCATTTAGACTTACGTTTAGGCAATAGTTGTAATTTAAAATGTATTAGTTGTTGGCACATGAGTTCTAGTTCAATAGCAGAAGAAGCAGTTGCTATGCAGAAAGCAGGTGTTACACCGCTACACGGTGTATTAGATGTTCCGCATTTTAATTGGGCAGATGACACAGCATTTGATAAATTACTTGATCTACCAATTAATGAAGTATATATGACCGGCGGTGAACCTATGATGGTAAAACACTTGCCTAGGTTTTTAGAAAGATTAGACCCAGAAACAATAATACGTTTTAATACTAACTGTACAATTTGGAATCCTAAATTAGAAAAGTTACTTAGAAAATTTAATATGGTTATTATGAGTTTTAGTTTAGATGCTACTGACGATCGTATAAACTATATTAGACACGGCACTAAATGGAAAGAAGCAGAAGAAAATGCAAAACGTTGGGCTGACTTTTGTAAAGTTGATATAAGTCCTACTATTAGTACTTTGAACGCATGGTTCTATGACGACATAAAAGAATATGCAGACAAACGCAACTGGAGTATCTTTGAAAATTTACTTATGACTCCTGATTGGTTACATGTTAAAAATGCACCCGACGAATTAAAAGCACAATTTCAAGGTGTAGATAAATGGATGAATGAACCTGCTAACTTGCTAAAACAAGAAGAATTTAAATACAATATTACTAAGTTAGATAGTTGGCGTAAAATGTTTATAAAGGATTACCTACCTCCGGTAGCAAAAGCATATGGACTTAATTAAAACAAATAAACAAAAAAAGAGAAGTGTTTATAAAGGTGACGGTTACTATAGAAAACTATGGCACTTTGTAGATACAATATGGCTAGACGAACACGTAAAAATGCTTAAAAATATTGTTCCTGATTATGTTGTATACCATGGACACAACGACGAGTGTATGTGGTTAGATACAAAAGAGATAGAAGGAGTTCCAGCAAGTACACTAGAACACACACCAGAATTTATAGAAAAAGTGTATAAATTTTGTTTAGACAATATTGAGCAAACTTTACCATATGTGCATGGCGATTGGGTGTTAAGTAATATAATTGTCAACGGTGATGACATGTACATGATTGATTGGGATAATTGTAATGTATATCCTAAACATATGGTTATAGAGAAAATGCAGAAAGATTTACGTAGTGCATTTGGAGATAAATTTGACCCCTCAAAGTTTTAGTTATCCTACAGTATATAAAAATAAAATATACATTCCCCCTTACGGATTAGACAGTGTTGTAGACTACATGCTAGTGTTTGACACTGATACAGATTCATTTGAAAAAATACAGTTACAAGTAGACGACAGTTTTGAAAAATGGCAACGTGGAGTAGTTGTTGGAGATAAAATATTCTTTTTACCATATAACGAAAGTAACATACTAGTTGTAGATACAAAGACAAATGACATTAAGTACCTTGATACATTTAACGACAAAGGTAAATGGTTATGTCCGCATGTATACGGTAACAGTATATTTGCGTTACCCTATGGTGAACATAATAATTTTAGTTGGGCAATATCTATTGACACAGAAACATATACTAGATCATATGTAAATATTGAATCAGCAAGTGATGCAAAGAAATGGCATACTACGCAGCTACTAGGTAATAAAATTATAGGCGTTCCACGTGGCGAAAACTTAGATAATTATTTTTCAGAATGTATCGAGTTTGACTGTGATTCATTAACATACAAACTTACTGACCTAAGCAACCATTGGCAAGACTATGATAGTGAGCCGATGACAAATAAAAAATTTACTACCCTTGCTAATAGTAATGGAACATTGTATGCTCCGCCATACAGTGAAAATCCAAACTTTGATATTATGTTAAAATACAACGGTGCTTGGGGAAGTATACGAACAGGAATAAAAGGCACTAGTAGAAAATATTATTCACACACTGTAGCAACCAACGGTAACATTTATTTTCCGCCGGCAGGGCATGACGAAGACTGGAGTGAAATGTTAGTTATACTTGCTAACGGAGAACACTATACAAAAGACCTTGGCATTGGTAAAGAAAGTAAAAAATATTTTGCTGGATTAGAAAACAGCCAACGCAAAATATATTATATACCTAGAGGCGGCTGTGTTTGTGAACCTGTTGACACTTGGAAGAGTCAAGGAGACTTGGCAGAAGTATTAGTTATAGATACAGAAACAAATGAAACATACACTATTGATGTAAGTGAACATTTTACAGACAACACTACTATTGAAAAATACAACCAATGTGTAATTATTAACGATATCATATATGCATTTCCATACGGCGAAAGTGATTCGTTCCAAACTGTACTAGTATTCGATACAATTAAGGAACAAGTTATAAAGACTTTTGATTTAAATGATGTATAAAGCATTTGAAGATTTCTACAAAGAAGAAAGTATAAAGCACCTATTACTCCTTGACTGGAATAATACTTTAACAAGCCCACCATTTGCTACAGAACAATGTAAAAATTATGCAGATGTTTGGCGTTTTAATAAAGACACTATAACATTAGATCTGCCGCCTACTACTAGCAAAACTAATGCTCCTATTGTATTAGATAACGACTTATGGCTTATACCATACGGTATATACGACGAACTCAATGTTGTGGTACAAATTAAAGACAATGATGTGGTATATCACAAATTACCGTTTGCAGGCAAAGGACAATTTTACAGCATTGCATCAAACGGTACGTCTGCTTTTAGTTTTCCTTTAGGTTATGAAGGTACTAACTACGGATTGTATATTAACAACGGCAAGGTTACAGAACATAAACTACCCTACAAAGGCAAAAAGTTACACATGGGAACTGTGTACTGTAATGGAAAATACTGGAGCATGCCAAGAGGCGATGAACCTGGTTACAACAAACTGTTGAGCTTTGACGGCGAAGGCTTTGAAAGTTTTGAGCTAGATGTAAACAATAATATTACTAGAAAGTTTAGTGATATAATAGTCAAAGATAATATACTGTATAGTTTGCCATTTGGCGAAACACCTGGTATGAACGAAATAGTAGAATTTGATACAACTACTAACAAAGCAACATATTATAACATGAGACTACCTCATGACTTTGCTAAAAAATACAATAGTGGCGTATTAGTTAATAATAAAATAATTGCACTACCGTATGGAGACGAATATACTCAAGACAGTAATTGGGGCATAATATTTGATACCGATACAAAAGAAAGCAAAACTTTTGGTATTGGTCTTAACTTTGGTGGCAAATATAGATATCGTTGCGGTGTAGCACTAAACAACAAAGCAATATTTTTTCCATCAGGTACACCTAGTTGTCCTATAATGAGCGTTGACGAAAATGGAAATACTAAAACTTTGTATCTTACAGATTACCTGTTAGGTAGACCACATGTAAAGAATAATTTAATATGTTGTATGGCATACAGAAAAGCTGATAGACAACACTTTGTATTAACGTTTGATAGTGAATTAAAGTTGTTGAACAGCAATCAACTCTTTACGTAAATAGATATCACTTAAACAATAACATTTTTCTTTACCGCATGTAATTGTTTTATCAGGCAAATTATATTTTTCTAAATTACCTATCTTGCCACCTTGCTGGCATTCAGCACGGTATATGTCGCCCCACATGTCAATACTAATCATATCCAAACCTGCCCAACAGTTCCAACCTTTGTGTGCGTTAAGCTCGTTGACTATTAAGTCATTTGCATTAATGTCCTTGCCATCTAATAGTAAGCCGCCTCTGTGTAATTTTGTATCATCTAGGTTACGTGTATAGGGCCAATTGGTTATAATGTTTTGTTGCGACATTGAATATGCACTTACTTCGTTAGTAGGGTAGCCTTCAATTTCTTGTTTGTCTAAAATAACTTTTGGCCATATCATTACATTGTCACTACAATTAAACAAGCGTTCTGCAATATCTAATAGCTCGTCAAAATTATCAGGTAACATCATAAGATTGACAGCAACAGGACAAGTCATTACTTTTATAACTTCTATTATATGATCAATGTCAGCAAACTCAGGATGATAACTTATAATCATTCCGTCAGTATGTTCTGTTATCTCTGCGAAGTATTCTACTTTTTGGCTTGCATTAGTTAGAAAACTAAAATACTGTCCTTGCTGTTTTACAAGTTTAGCCATGTCAATAAAATATTTCCAGTAGGTAGGTTCACCGCCTGAAATCCTATAGCAAATTTGTTTGCCATTAGCGTTAAAGTTTTCTACAAAGTTTTTAACAGTGTCCCACTTTTTATGCCCTGTACTTCCATCATGTAGTCTACTTGGACAATAGGAACATCGGTAATTGCATTTGTTAGACAGTGTCCAACTAACTAAAAACCAATCTGCCTTTGCAGGATCTTTGTAAGAGAGTTTCATTCTGCCATTGTGTTATCTAGAACTAGTTGTTGTGTACGTTCATTTAATTTTACTGTTAAAATTAACGAATACAAGTTATCACTAAAACTAAACACACTGTGATCTAGTTGGAAGTTTGTAAAATAAACAAACCCAGGTTCTGGATATAATGGTTTACCATCTATCATCTGTACATAATTTTCAGGACTACACCGTCCAAACACTACTAGCAATCTAAAGTATTCTGGACTTACACCATGGAAATCTCTATGTGGAGGGAAGAAGCCTCCTTGGTCTACTTTTACAATATGTACACGACCAATATCAGGTGCAAACACGTCTACCAATCTTTTAATTTCTGGAATACTATTATACACTTCTGTTGGTGTATTAAAATTTTCTTCCTTCATTTCTATATCATGGTATTTCTGCATATGACCAAAACTATTCAAATGATAATTGTCCATTACATCACCAGTATGACTTGTTACTGGTAGTCCCCAACGATTATTGTGGGTGTCTTTCTTAGCATTGTATGGACACCAGTTGTCCTTAAACTGTTCTAGTTGTTGCTCAACTTGGTGATGGTCAATGTGCCATTTTAGTTTTACTTGGTTGCCTAAGTTGACTAAACTTTGCCAACGTAGTCCTCTTTCAATTTCTTCAGGTGTCATATATTTCTCAATTCTTTAAACGTATTTCTAAAGTTTAATTCTCTTGTTTTATCGCATATTTCTAAGTATTGTACAGCCGCTGGAAGTTTATGTGACCAATCTTCTGAATTCATGTAATCAACTAGTCCTAGCCAACGCATTTTGCCATAAGCACTGTTGATGAATTCGTGTGTGTTAATACTATTAGCAAACTTACTTATCGTATCTGCGGCTTGGTCTTTTAAGTCTTGAGGTAGTACTCGCACATTTAAGTACGATGGTAAGTACACTAAATGCAACCCTATAATGCCTCCACCATAAGGTGCACGGTTTATTTTTTTAAAGTTTTGATCTAACTTCCATTGTGCAAGTTCTGCTAGACTATGTACGTTGAGAAGTTGTACAGCACAAGCAAGATTGACAGTAATATGGTCTGAAGTGTTATCAAGTAAGTGCATATTACTTACAATGCTATCCCACTTACTAGGATGTCTTATGTAATCATTCTTTTCGCCAACGCTATCAATACTAAAATTAAATTTTACTTCTTTAAAATATTCCCACATATCTAATAACCTTTGCGATATGTCTGTAGCATTACTATTGTATCTAAGTATACAATCTTTTGCATACCCTTCGTCTATCATAAATTGTAGTATTGCATAATGTTCTGGTATGAGTAACGGCTCGCCACCTGCAAAATATAATTCTTTTATATGATGTGCTTGGTTTTTTACAGAGTCTAAGAAACTACTTTTCTTATACCACACATAATCAAAACTAGGATCCCAGCCTTGGTCTTGTTTCAAATCTATAAGTTCGTATTTTGGATATTGTAATTTCCAATCTTTGACCCACTTTGAACTATCATGCGGACTACACATAATGCATTTTAAATTACATAAGTTACCTAATCTTAAATCAAAGTAAGGTATGTTTACAGGCAACGTGCCGTCCTCTTGTGTTTGATCAACAATTTCTTGTACATCAATCCTTTCATTCCACACTTCAGTTTCCCAATTCCTTTTGCTTTTTATACCCTTTGCTTCTTCTTCAAAACATTTTTTACAACTTGAAGGGATTTCATCATTAAGCATTTGCAATCTAGTATTACGCATTTGCTCACTATTCCAAACTTCTTCGATAGTGTGATCACGTAGATTCATGTTAATACCATCTTGTTTAACAAGTCCTACTTCCTTGTCGTCAGTCTTGCCTGCGCCACTAGCGTTTGCTGTGCAACAAACTCTAACATCACCATTTGGTCTAGTTGCCAAATGTATCCATGGCAAAGGGCAAAATGTTTTACCCATTAAATTTATGTCCTATAATCATATATCTTGTGTACTTAGGTGTTTTAAATTCTCCAACATATGCAACATATACTTTTGATTGCTGTACAAAATCTTCCATACTTTTTGCACATCTTACATGTTCATCAAGGTCAACATAGTTATTACTTTGTAGAACTACTTTAGTACCTGGCTGAATATTGCTTAACCATTTATCATATTGCTCTTGTGTTAAATGCTCGCAACTAGTGTTAATAGCAACATCTGCATCTGTAGTGTACTCGCACATATCTGCTGTTGTAGCAAAAAATCTTCCGGCCATATGATAACGCATGTTAATAGTTTCTGCAATAGGCTTGCATCTAGGATCAATATCTATACTTTCAATTTCTGATATTGCAATATCACTATTAAAGAGTAAACTTGCAAGTACACCGTTCCAGCCGCCATATACAGCAATACTACCTTGAACTTTATATTCTTGCATTTGTTTTATCAACCAAAGTTTACTGTGTACTTGACCTTTCCAAAAACTTTCTAATGTACGATATCGATTTTCGCTGTTACGAATTGCGTCCATCCAAAATAGTACGTCTTCAATATCAACTTTCAAACTGAGCTCCTAGTTTATCAAACTTACCACATTGTTTTTGGCATTCTTTTAAACATCCGTTTGACCATGTGCTTTCTATACTACTAAAAAAGTTACTGTCAAATATTTCTTGTAATGTATGTTTATTTAAATTAGGAAAATTTCCTATTTTATCCATGTAATCAATTCTACTTTCGCTTACTGGTGGTAGCCATTCTAAGTCTAGCCAACAACAGGGTGCTATGTTGCCGTTAGCACCAACATATATAGAATTAGATTCTTGTGCTTTACAAGTTATTGTTGGATTTATTTCTTGTTTTGCTTCTTCTACTATTTTTATAAAACTCTCACTTGTTTCTGTGGGATACAAAATATCAATTGTTTTTCCATTATCGTCTAAAACATTAAATTGACCATTTTTAAATCTACTAGAATTTTTATACTTAAAATCACTAAAACCTAGTTCACTTGCAAGTTGTCTGCATTCTTCTACTTGATGTTTATTATGACGGAACACTAACATATCCCATCTAGCATTGCCGCCTGCTTTTATAAATGTTCTTGCATTATCTAGTATAGTGTGAAAGTCTGTGTTTATTCTATAACGAGCATGTGTATCTGCTAAACCGTCTATTCCAAATACCACAGTTATACCAACACTAGCAAGTTCTTGCCACCATGCACTATTCCTTGCACTGCCATTTGTGTGCATTTGTAAAATTATGTTAGGGTTTACTTCACGTAAGTATTTGTATATGTCAAGTGTCTCAGTGTTAATAATAGGATCACCTAAGTTGCCACACATATTAACTTTGTCAAGTTGTTGTATAAAACTAACCGGAAACCATTCTTTAAATGTTTCTAAGTTTATATCGTCTAGTGTTACAAACGGCATCATAGGCCCGCCTTGCATACGTCTTGGACACATTGGACAACGTGCTTGACATCGCGAAGTAACTTCTAAATGTATGTCTCTTATTTGATCTAACTTATACATTGCGCCATTCTTTGTTTAGTTCTTTTATCTGTTCAAAAATATTTGCATTTATATCAAGTGTGTTTAACGTAGATATAAGGAAGTCTAAATCTTTTGGTAAACACTTACCTCCAAATCCACGTTTGCCGTCAAACCCTGGAACATCTAAGTATGTTTGGTTAGGTTGGACAGAAAGAAACATATCTTTTACTATATTGTAGTCTGCATCAACATTGTTTGCTAGATCATAAAATATATTTGCAAACGCTATACGCATAGTACCAAGATTATTTGAAAACATTTTTACAAGTTCTGCTTCTGTTGTAGAAGAAATAAGTGTGTCATATTCTTGTAGCCATTTAGGAAGCTCTCCGTCAATGCCTACAATTAATGGACGTTTTAGACAATCGGTTTCCCAATGTCTTTCACGTAAAAACTCTGGCATGTATATTACACATGATTTGTTTATCCTTTTACATGTACCAAGTGGTAATGTACTACGGATTATTACTGTGTCTGCCTTCAGCTGTTGTACTTCACTTATTAAAACATCAATGTCATCATCTGTATTAGTAGGTATGCAAACAAATACCGTGTCTGCACTATCTAACACACTTTTATCTGTGCCAATAGCAATATCGTGTATAACAGTATCATCAGGCAAACCTAATCCTAATTTAGTTGCTTTGCCAACAAATCCGTAACCTAGTATTCCAAACATTATATTTTCCTTTTTGGTATTTTACTATCTGCACTACTTACACAAGTAGATGTAATACATTTAGATGGTGCCTTAAACAGCGTAAAACCGTCTGTAAGCGTGCCTAAGGGTTCTTCATGGCAACTATATGCCCGCTTTACTTCGTTACTACGTATTACGCAACTTTGATACCCTGCGTTACATTCCCAACCATTAAATTTGTTAAAGCCAAACGCATTAAATCTTTCTGCTTGATCTAATTCGTACTCTACTCCTTTATCATCTTTGAGTAGGACTTGCGGGAGTGGCTTGCCTTTCCATGTTTGTGGGAATCCGGTTCGCATTGTTGCGATCTGGTCTTCAGTG
>MDTB01116797.1_pt1 | contig 31534 bp, 36 predicted proteins | sample 811161 | NCBI WGS metagenome assembly MDTB01 (sample SAMN05326650, study PRJNA326480) | marine metagenome | isolation source: seawater | place: Mediterranean Sea | collected 2009 | reverse complement strand
GCCATTATAAAACACGCTAGGGCAGTTGCTACTATTGTTGCTGTAAATACTGCACCAAAATCAAAAAAACCTTTTTCTGTTCCAGCAAATTCGCCAGAGAGAATAAAAGGATTTAAAAACATAATATAAGCCATAGTAAGAAAAGTAGTTACACCAGCAATTACCTCTGTTTTAAAATTAGTTTTGTGTTTTTTATACTCGAAATATTTTTCCATCATAAATAATTCTCCTTTTAAATGATTAATACTGTTTTAATGATAAATACTCTGATTCTCTGATAAAATCCTTTGAAATATATAATAAATAGTAAGTTTACAACCTACGGGTAATATTTCTGTTTATAAGTTTTAAGTGTACTCTTAAAATATAGATATGAATAAATTTTCATTAATTTTTATTGTAATTATATCAGCGTTTCTCCTTTCTGCCTGTCAGACAGTAACTAAAAAAATAGATGAAAAAACTTCTCAAGAAGAAAAACAGCTGAGCAAATACTTAAACCAATCTGAGGAGGATTTAAAAATTGTATTTGGCAAACCAGATAAAATTGAATTCACAGATAAAAGAACCAGGTTGTACATTTATGTAACTGAAAAATTAAAAATAAAATGCGAAAGAAAATTTGAGATCGACTCAAATAATACAGTAGTAGGCTTTAGCAGTAAAAACTGTTTTTAAACTAAGAATTAAAAAATATATTTAAGACGGGAAATCATTCGTATCAAATCTTGGATATATAAAATGATCTGAAATATTTTTTTTATCAATTTTTTTTGGAATAGTAGTCAGTCCATAGCTAATTTTATATTTTTTTAATAAACTTAATGTTTCTTTATTATATGACCCATATGGAAAACAAATAGATAGAGATTTTGTATTAAATTTTAATTTTTTGAAAAAATTGATTGAGCTAGTAATTTCTTTTTCTTGTTCATTTTTTTTTAGAAACTCAAACCAATAGTGATAATTACCATGGGAGCCAAATCCCATGCTTTCTGAATACATTTCTTTTATTTGTTTTGTATTCATATATAAATTTTTTGAAAATTCACTTAAACTAATATTTAAAATTTTATTAAATAGTGAATTTACTAAAGTTTCCCTAATTTCTTTCGGTAAATAAACTTGTAAAAGTCTTTTTACCAAAATGGTCTCTTTAGTGTCGTATTTAGAAAACAAATGTTTTTTTTTTATATTATTATATGAAATATTTTTTAAACCTTTTTTAATTAAGAAATTATCAATTTCTTTTAAAATTTTTTTTGAATTCTGCTCTTTTTCTAAAATGAAATGAATCTTGTTAACATCTAAAACTATTTTTTTTTCTATTACTTTTCTAGGGGGGTAAAAATTTGCTAAAATCTTTTTTTTTTTAAGATAAGGAAAAACATATTTATAATGATCTATATAGCCATCGTCGAAAGTTAAGAAAATTGAGGGTTTCTTAGGAATTTTTTTTGTTAAAACGATCTCTTTAAAATCACTATCCGATAAAATATTAAAATTTTTAGAAAAAAATTCTATTTGGTTTTTAAACTTACTAAATTCTAACCCTTTTAAATTTGGATATTTACTCTTTTTGATTTCTCTTACATAGTGGTACATCACTACGTTAATAGTGGAATTATTTATTTTAGTTTTCTTCATTTACTAGAATTAATTATTTTTATATTTATACTTGAAAATTACAAGATATAACAAAATTATATTTAGAAAAAAAAATTTAATCCAATATATTTGCATTTTTTAAAATAAAACTATATTCCTCCGCAAGTTCAGTAATTGAATTATCCCTGCCGCTCATTCCACCATGCCCTGCGGCTTCCATTTTACATTTTAAGAGTTGAATATTTTTATCATTTTTAACATCCCTTAATTTGGCAATATATTTTATTGGTTCAGAATAAAGGACACGATTATCAAATAAAGAAGTAGTAATTAACATAGGAGGATAAGAAAGCTCCTTAAGATTATTGTATGGAGAATATGATAATATATATTTAAAGTATTCTTTACTTTTGATGGGATTACCCCATAACTCCCACTCAGCAGGTGTTAAAGGCAATTTATCATTTAGCATCGTAGTCATTGTATCTACGAAAGGTACCAATAAAAGCATAGCAAAAAATAATTCAGGACTCATATTTGCTAACGCTCCTCCAGTCAAACCACCAGCAGAACCACCATAAAAACATATTCCACCTTTATAAGTGTATTGCTGTTCGATTAAATGATTTGCACAAGCTATATAATCAAGAAAAGTATTTTTTTTTAATTTTTTTTTACCTTCCTCATGCCAAACATCACCAAGGTCTCCGCCTCCTCTAATATGAGCTATAGCAAAAGTTATACCTCTATCAATTAAACAAAATCGAGAAGCGCTAAAGTTTGGTGAAATACTATGTTTATAGGCACCATATGCGTATAGTAAAACTTTAGATTTGCTGTTCTGTTTTTTACTTTTAAGTCTTATTAAACTTATAGGTACCATTCTTCCGTCATGAGATTTTGCTTTAATCCGTTCAACCAAATATTTTTCAGGATCATGACCAGAAGGTACCTCAACTTCTTTTACTATTTTCTTTTTTTTAGTTAAGATATCGTACTCATAGATTCTTCCAGGTGTCGCCATACTTTCCCAACTAACCCAAATTTTTGATGTTTTCTTGTCTCTTTGAATAAAAGAAGCCCCTATTGTTCCTATAGCTTCATGAGAAATTTTAATTTCTTCCTCTTCGTTAGTTTTAATATTTCTAATAAATAATTTAGTAATAGCATCTGATTTTTCACCTCTAATAATAAAATCATTTAAAAAATCAAGATCTCCAATAACAGTTTCTTTTTTTGCTGGAATAAATTCTTCAATAGTTTCAATACTTGTTTGATTGCAGCGCAATATTTTATAATCTCTGGCGTTTTTGTTGGTATGTATATAAAAATATTTACCCCAAGAATCTATCGAGTAACGAACGTCTATTTCTCTTTTTTGAAATAGTTTAGGCTTTATTTTTTCTGCATCTACCGAAAAGAAATATTCTTCAGTAGTAATATGATCAGAAGTTGAAATAATGTAAAATTTTTCATCAGAGGATAAACTTATGCTACATGTAAAAGTCTCATCTTTTTCTTCAAAGACTAACTCATCTTCCTCTGTTGATTTTCCCAAAATGTGTTTAAAAATCTTTCTTGGCCTATGAAATTTATCTAATTTTGAGTAAAAAAAACTTTTACTATCAAGAGACCATAAAATCCCACCACTAGTATTTAATATTTGATCATTTTCATTAATTTTTTTTTCAAGATCCCTAATATATATTGTGTAGTATTCTGATCCTTTTAAATCTAGTGAATAAGCTAAAAATTTATCACAATGCGAAACACTAACAGAGCCTAAACCAAAATATTCTGAACCGTATTTTTTTTTTTCTAAATCTCCATCAAAATAGACTTCTTCTGGTTTTGAACCATCTATTAGTTGTCGTAGATTTTTACCGTAATTTCCTTCAGCTTCAGTTTTGGTCCAGTAAAAATAATTTTTATCTTTAAATTTTAAAGAGGAGTCATCTAGTTTAATCTTTGACTTAATTTCGCTAAAAATTTTTTTTTGCAAATTTTTTACATCCGAAAAGTAACTCTCAGTAATCTTATTATTATCTTCAATGTAGGTCCTTACTTCAGGTAATAATTTTTTAGGATCTTTTAAAACTTCTAAGATATTTGTTTGGTCAACCCATGAATAGTTGTCTTTTAATTCAATATCATGATATTTTTTTATACTCTCTATTTTTTTTAATTTTGGTATATTCATATTAAGGAATCTATATGAATTTGTTTTTATTGGGAATTATCATATTTGTCATTGTTTATTTGTTTTTAAATTGGTTTGCTAAAACTAGCTCAAAAAAAATAGCTTTAACTATAAAAAAAATAGCTGTTTATTTGTCTGTATTTTTAGCAACCATCTTGACGGTAGGCGGCAAGTATCTTTTTTCATTACCGTTTTTGTTTGTTGTATTAAGCGGTTTAAAGATCAAAGGTTTTACAGCTCTTCAAATGATTCAATTATGGAGGCTAATAAAATTTTTAAAAAACTCAGGTAGATTTCAGAGTCAATTTGGTAAATCACAAAGTTCTTCGAGCGTTACCAATGAAGAAGCCTATAAATTACTTGGCCTATCAAAAGGGTGCTCTAAAGATGAAGTATTAAAAGCTGCAATGAATCTACAAAAAAAAATTCATCCAGATAAAAATAGAGAACTTAAAACAGAAAGATTAAGCCAACTAGTAAATGAAGCTAGAGATAAAATTATTAAAAATGACTTCTCTTAATTTAAAAGATCTATAGCCTTATTGTAAACTTTTTCAAAAGAAATTTTATCTTTACCTAAAGTATCGTGAGTAGTAGACTCTTCAGTCTCTCCATCTGGAATGATAACAGAAATATTTTTAGAATATTTACCGTAAGCTATTACTGGACTATCCATAAATAAAGCCAAGCACCTTACTCCAAGACCTGAAGAAATATGAAGCCACCCAGTATCATTCCCTATATACAAATCACAATTTTTTATAATTGGCATCGTCTCCTTAATTGTTAAATCTTCAAATGAAATACAATTAGAACCTATGCCTGAATTAATTATCTGCTCTAACATTTTTTTATCATTTTTTCCTCCTGCCAAATAGAATTTACATTTAAAACTATCATTAAGTTTTTCGCATAATTTAATATAATTTTTTAAATCCCATCTTTTTGTTGGGCCACTCGCAGAAAATCCAAGACAAATATGTTTATAATTTTTATCTAAGTTTTTTAGTTTATTTTTATCTATTTCTATTGTTGGTTGAGATGAAATAATTTTACTTATCTCATTTTCAGTAAAAATTTTAGCTGATGTTACAATGTTATCTTTTTTTCTAAACAACGGATATTGTGAAATATTATTGATGCCAGCTAGTTTGGAAATAAGATAGTATCTTAAAGAACTACTGTATATGAATACTTTATCAAATTTTTTGGACCTAAGTTCTTTTACCAATCTAAAAAAACCAATTATCCCATCGTGCTCGCCACTATTATCTTGAGTTCTTTTTAAAAAAATTATCTCATTCACGCACTGATCTTCCTCTAATATTTGATCTGCCCTTGAATTTTTTTTTACTAAAATTGATACTGGTAAATCAAACTTTTTATAAATGGCTTGAATATAGGGCAAATATATAATCATGTCGCCCATGCCAATCTTTGGTTGTATTACAAGAACTTTCATTTTCAATTTTATTATTATAACTTAGACAAAATAAATTAGGTAAGATTATGATAAAAAAAGGTGTCTACGCTGCAGGATTAAGTGTTTTAAATCAAGATCTAACACTCAATATAGAGAAAACTATAGATCATGCTGAGTCCCTCATAAACAAAGGATTACATGGAGTCTTCTTTTTTGGCTCGACTGGCCAAAGCCAGTTAATTTCCATCTCTGAAAAAAAGGAGCTAATATCAAAACTAGCTTTAAGAAAATTAAGAAAGCAATTTTTTTTAGGAACAGGCAACAATTCCTTAAAAGATAATATAGAGCTTATTAACTATGCAAGAGAGTATGCATTTCAGACATTTTTGATAATGCCCCCTGCTTACTATAAAGGAAATTCAGATAAAGGAGTTTTTAATTTTTATGCTTCAATTATAGCTCAGGTACCAAAAGTTAAAATTATTCTATATAACTTTGAAAAATTAAGTGGATATAAGTTTAGTGTTGAGTCTGTCCAAAATTTAGTAAAAAGTTTTCCAAAAAATATAATTGGATGTAAAGACTCAGGATATAATTTGTATGAAACACTTCAATTACCAAATTTTTTAATCTTTCCAGGTTCTGAAGCAAAGTTATTAAAAGGACTTGAACTTGGAAGAGCTGGTTGCATATCTGCAGTCACGAACGTAACTCATTCTTTAGCTCGTAAAGTGTTCGATGATTTTGAAAACAAAAAAGAACAGACTGCAAACAAAAAATTAATCTTGGTAAGAGAGACATTTGATCAGTATAATTTAATTTCAGCATTACATAGTTTTATGTTGAAAGAAAATGATAAATTTAAAAATTTATTACCACCGTTAACATTACTTTCAGCTGAACAACAAAAAGAGCTTATAAAAAAACTGGAAGTTCTAAAATTTACTTCTAATAAAGAAATGGCAGCTTAATTATGATTGTAGCTAAATTATTAACAAAAATTTTTAAAGAGGATGGTATCATTTTAATTGATCACTCAGGACAAAAATATATATGTGGAGAACCAAATAATAAAAAAGCTATAACTTTAAAAATTTTAAAAAAAAATCTTAATTTAAAACTAATATTAGACCCAGAAATAGAATTTCCAGAGGCATACATGCGCGGAGATATAGTAATTGAAAATACTACATTAAAAGAATTTATGATGTTATTACTTAAAAACCTAGGTAGAAAAGAAATAACAACAGCCAGCTATATATCAAAAAAAATGTTCCAATACTGGAGATATATTACGAATTATAATTTTCCTTTAAAATCTCAAAGAAATATAGAGCATCATTATGATATCGGAGGAGAAAAAGGAGAAAAACTTTATGACATTTTTTTAGATAAAAAACATAGACAGTATTCCTGTGCTTACTGGAAAGATGACACAAAAACGTTAGAGGAAGCCCAGCAAAATAAGATAGATCATATAATTAAAAAATTAGATATTAAACCAGGTGAAAAAATACTAGAAATCGGATGTGGTTGGGGAGGTATGGCTTTTGAGGTTGCAAGGCAAAAAAAATGTGAAATTAAAGCTATATCACTTAGCAAAAATCAAATTAATTATTGTAAAAATAAAGCTAAAGAATTCGGTTTAGATAATCAGATATCCTTTGAACTTATTGATTATAGAAAAATAAAAGGGAAATATGACAAAATTTTTTCAGTAGGAATGTTTGAACATGTAGGAAAAAAATTTTATAAAACTTTTTTTAAATCAATTAACAATTTACTAGCTGAGAATGGTATATTTTTACTTCATACAATTGGTTCAGTCGAAGCACCTCAACCACCAAATAAATTTATAAACAAATATATTTTTCCTGGCGGCGTAGTCCCTTCATTTTCTGAAATTATCAATCCAATACAAAAAACTGGATTAATAGTCGCTGATACGGAAACTCTTATAAGGCATTATGATAAAACATTAGAAAATTGGCTTGAAAGATTTATGAATAATAAATCAAAAATTAAGGATTTATTTGATGAAAAATTCGTAAGGATGTGGGAATTTTATCTATCCAGTTGCGCAGCAGCCTTTAGATATAGAGATTTAGTAGTCTTTCAATTAGCAATTGTGAAGAATTTCCAAGCTGCACGCAGAACACGAGACTATATTTATTCATAAAAACTGATATTTAATAAGAATTCATTATGAAAAAAAAAAGAAAAAATAATAAAAAAAAAACCAAAAAAAGAAAAAAACAAAAAACTTTCAAAAAAAAATATAAAAGAAAAATATTAAAGAAAAAAAATAAAAAAAAAAATAAAACTCCAATAAAAAAATTTAAAAAAGCCAAAATTAAAAAAATTTATAAAAAAAAAACGTCTGCTAAAATAGCTAAATCTTCAAAACAGACCCTACTTAAGATAATAAGGTTTTCAGATAATATACACTCAAAACTAAGGTTTAGTTTTAATTTAGATAGATTTTTGCAAAATTTTTTTCAAGGAATATCAGATAAAATAAATCAACGAATCGATGCAATTAAAATAATCGTGGAAGAAGAAAAATTAAGAAAAAAAGAATTAAAAATTAAACAAATGCAAACTGAAAAACTTGAAACAATTAAAAAATCAAAATTAGAGAAGCAATTAGCATTAGAAGCAAAAGAACGTGAATTTAAAGATGAAATAAAATTAGAAAGAGAAAGAAAAAAAGAATTACAAAAATTTATTAGGCTTGAACAAGCTGAAGTAAGAAAAGAACAGGCGGAGAAACAAAGAAAATTTTTAGAACAGATTAGATTAGAGAAAAAAATTGAACAATTTAGAAAGAGAGAGGCTCTAGAAATTAAAAATCTAGAAAAATATGTTTTAAATCAAGAAAGAGAGTCGTATTCAGGCGTAGAAGATAGAATAGATGCAATAAAAATTAAGTATCAGAAATTAAGAGACCAAAAAATTAGAGAGAGAATTGCTCAGCTAGGTATTGAAGTAAGTGATAGCGATACAAGAGCTGCTCTTCTAGAAAAAGAAAAACAATATAATATTGACCGGCAAAAAATTGAGTTTGCTTTAGAATCTTATTATAGATCTATGGCTTCGTGTGTTTTTCAGTTAAATAAAAGATGGATACCCAAAAAAATGTCTTTATTGAGAGTACTTGATTACCGATTTGAGAGATCTGAGATTTTTATAAAATTTGATGAAGAAGAAGATCATAATTGGATAATGTTGGCCTATATAAAAAATAACGATCCTGAAGCTGGAATTATAGTTGAGGATAAGACAAATCCAGAAAAAAATATTTCGACAGAATATAAACCAAATGAAATATTTAAATTTTCTGACGCTTTAGTAGATAGTTTAACAAGCCTTTTAGATAGAGAGAGAAAAAAAAGAAAAACTAGTCAATAACCTCTTTTAACTTTTTTAATTCTCCAATTTTAAAGATAATTGTATCTTCTTTTTTAAATCCATTTTTTTCAGCGTTTTCTTTAAATCTTTTCGGAGGCTCCATAATAGGCTCAAGTGACAACACAACAGTACCCCAATGCATTCCAATTACTTTTTTACTTTTTAAATCTCTTGCAATGCTCAATGCTTCCTCCGGATTGGTGTGATAAATAGAACGATCTTTTTTTGGCATAATTGGGTAAAAATTGTATGCACCAATATTAATAAACGTTATATCTATTGGACCAAACTTATTGCCAAGTTCTTTATAGATTTCTCCAACACCAGTGTCACAAGCAAAAAGAATTTTCTTATCTTTATACTCAATTAAAAAACTGCCCCATAGAGTTTTATTAGTATCCCATAAACTACGTTTGGACCAATGAACAGCAGGCAATAAAGTTATCTTTAAATTATTTGTAACTTGAATATTTTCGTACCAATCGAGCTCGTTTACATCTTTGTAATTTTTAAAATATTTACCCAGTTTTAATGGCAATATAACTTTTGAGTTTTTGTAAGGAAAGTTTCTAATAGTATTCATGTCTTGATGGTCATAATGTGAATGACTAAGCAAAAATAAATTTACCGGAGGTATTTCATCCAGTTTTATTGCTGGGGGAACATATCTTTTTGGACCAAAAATTAATGGGCCAGTATTCTTTGAAAATAAAGGATCAGTGATAATGGTAGTTTCTCCTAATTTAATTAAAAAAGTAGCGTGTCCTATCCAAGCAATATAATCATTTCCACTGTTTTCTTTTAAGCTTTTTAATACTTTTTCTCTTGGAATAACATGAGTATCTGGAAATTCAATTTTTATTTTCTTTCTCTCCTCATTAAAAATTTTGTAAGACCATTTAATATTTGGGTCTCTTTCAGGTGACCCTTCTACGTTTCTAAATGTTCCGTTCGGTAGGTGATGGTAAGGTTTTTTTTCCATAGCTATCAAATCTAGTTTATATAAAAGAAAAATTAATATTAGACTTATATATTTAAACATAAGTTTTTTATTTACTTTTTTTTAATTTTTTATTTATATTATTGCCGTAATCTTTAATTTTTTCCCATTCATTTTTTTTGAGGCATTTTCAGCTTTAAGAGAAACAATTAAGGGAAATAGAATTAAAGCTAACATTATTAAGGCACATAAAACAATAATTACTATTAAATTCATTATGTGCCTTAATATCAGTACTAATTAAATATTCAAATATCTAATTATGTATTTTTTTTACAGTTTTCTTTATTTATCTTTTTATCAAATGTTTTTGCAGTTTCTTTATCCACAAACCAAACAAATGATTTTTCAAAGCTGCCATCCGCTCCTGCAGATGTACATCTTTTACCAATTTTAACACTATGTGTTGAGCAATGTGTTAAAAGTAAAAATAAACTAAATATAAATAATGTTTTCATATAGATTATTTTATAAATAATTTTGTAATTTAGTTGTTCTAATTAAGACCAAAAGAAGTAAAAAAATTACTGAATTGTGTTTTTTTTTAGAGAAATTTGTTTTTTATAAGACCAATTTAAAAAAATTATGAAACCTTTTTTATAATATTGGGATCATTATTAACTGGATTATTTACCATTTTATCGATCTGATAAAAGAATAGTTCAGGAGGTTTGATAGAGTTCAAAATGCTAACAGCTTCTTTTTTAATATTTAGATAATTTGGAATCTGACTTCGATTAATTATTAGGGGCTCTCTGTGATGTATTTCTTTTATCTTATCCGAAGCTTGTCTTGTGATAATGCAAAACTGATTATTCTGGTGTATAGCGGCAAAGAATATTAATTCTTTGTCTTCTCTAGTAAAGTAGTAGGGTACTTTTTTATTATCTTCTCTTTTCCACTCAATGTAACCATCGGCAGGTATTAAACATCTAGAGGTTTTAATTAAATTCTTAAATGTTACCTTATCCATCAATGTTTCCATCCTTGCATTAATTAAAGGTTTAAATTTATCCATTTTTTTTGACCATGATGGAACTAGTCCCCACTCACAATATTCGAGAGCCTTGCCATTAGTATAAGATTTAATAACGGGCAATTTTTGAGTTGGATGAGCATTGTAATTGTCATTATCCTCAACCTTAATATTGGTTTTTACAATATCAGCTGTTTTAGAGACAGGTCTAGTAATAACATATCTTCCACACATTTATTTTTTTTTCTTTTCCTTTTTAATTTTGCGTTTTTCTTTAAGACTAAATTTTGCTTTTTTCTTAACACTTGAGTCTTTAAAACTTTTTCCACTATATCTTTTACTCATGTATTCCTTTTTTAATTATCTTGAGTATACCTTTAGTATTTCTTTTTTGTCTTCTACGCTTCAATTTAAGCTGAAAACTCTTTCTTTTCTTTCTTTTTTTCATGTTTAATAATAGCAAAGTTTCTTGCTTAGATGCAACGTAAGGTATAAGAACCAGCTCTTATATAGGTATTAAAGATAATTATGGAAAATTTTTCGGAACTAAATTTACACAAAACGATATTGAACAACCTTAAGAGAGAAGGATTTGTTAAACCAAAGGAAATTCAGGAAAGGTGTATTCCAATCGCCTTAGAAAATAAAGATATTTTAGCTTTAAGCCCTACGGCCTCGGGTAAAACTATAGCGTTTAGTTTGGGCATTATTCACAAATTGTTAAATACCTCAAAAGACAAAGCTATGATTATGAGTCCTACTCGTGAACTTGCTGGACAAATTTCTTCTGTATTTAATAAGCTTATAATTGGAACTCCCATTAGGTCAGCCTTATTAACTGGAGGATCCTCTATTCAAAAGCAAATTAGGCAATTAGAGAGAAATCCTCGTATTATTTTTTTGACCCCTGGAAGAGCATGGGATTTATCTCAACGAAAAAAATTAAATTTCAAGGACATAACAACTATTGTTTTAGATGAGGGTGATGAACTTATCAATTTTGGTTTTCTTCCACAAATTAACAGGCTTATGGAATTAATTCCTAAAACAAATAAAGTTCAAAAGTTACTTTTTAGTGCAACGCTACCTCATTCAGTTGTCTCTTTAGCTGAAAGAATTTTAAACAATCCAATTAAAATTTCAGTTGATCCCTCGTCAGCACCTGCAAAAAATATAAAGTTGGAGACTAGATTTTGTAAAGATGGAAACAAATACAATCAACTAACTACAGAACTTTATGAAAGAAAAGGAGGAATAATAGTTTTTGCGAAGACTAGAAGATCATGTGAAAAATTATCTAAAAGATTAGCCTTTGACGGATTTTCTTGTGAACACATATCTTCTAATGTTAGACAAAATAAAAGAGATAGAATTGTAAAAAAATTTAGAAATAAAGAATTTTCTATTCTTATTGGTACTGATGTTTTGGCTAGGGGAATTGATGTACCTCATGTAGATACAGTTATTAATTTTGATCTTCCTAACAATGCCGAAGTTTTTAGACATAGAGTAGGAAGAACATCAAGAAACAATGATAAAGGGCTAGCAATTACGATAGTTACAGATAATGATAGATTAAATTGGAATTACATTGAGAGACAAATAGATCCAAATGCAAAACAACAAGAAAAATTTAAAAAGAAAAATTACAGAAAAAGAGGTGGTAGACCCTTCAAGAGAAGAGGCAATAATAATAAAAAAAGATCAAACTTTTTTAGTTCAAGAAAAGATGATAGATCTGGTTCAAATTTTAAAAAAAGGAGTAACGAAAATAGAAGAGAGAATAGTTCAGATAGGAAAGACAAAAAGATTTTTAAATTTAAAAAAAGGTTTGGCAAAAAACCTTTTAAAAAAGGTGGTTTTGGAAAAAAAAGGGGAAGATTTTCAATGCAAAGAAAAAACTTTAGAGACTAGTTCTCGTCTATTACTTCTTGATTTTGTTCACCTAAATAATCAACTTTTAAAGTTAATTTATCTCCAGAACACAAAAATTTTGGTGTTTCCATCTCCATTGCTGTGCCCGCAGGAGTGCCAGTTGTAATAATAGTTCCCGGATATAAAGTCATAAACTGGCTGATGTGAGATATTAAAAAATTAAAATTAAATATCATTTTTTTGGTATTACCAGTCTGTCTTCTTTCTCCATTAACATCTAGAGTTAAGTTAACATTATTTATATCTTTAACTTCATCTTTTGTAACTAAATAGGGACCACAAGGACCCGCAATAGATTTCCCTTTGATCCACTGACCCCCCCTTTCTTTTTGCCAAGATCTTTCTGAAACATCGTTTACAATAGAGTAACCAAATACATAATCCTGAGCCTCATTTTCTTTAATATATTTTCCTTTTCGACCTAGAATAATTGCAACTTCGCATTCATAATCCATTTTAGTTGCTGATTTTGGTTTAATTATTGGATCATTAGGACCCTGAATACACATTGAGCTTTTGTTAAACAAAATTGGTTCAGTCGGTAATTTAGATTTGCTACCTAGAACATGACTCTTATAATTTAAACCTACTGCAAGGAAATCAGGTGGTCTGGAAATACAGCTGCCAATTCTAATTTCAGAATTGATTACTTTAAGATCCTCAAGTTTAATCTGTTCTAACTTTTTTAAAGTATCAAAGTTTAAGGTGTCAGGATTTAAATCCTGAATATGATCAGATAGATCTCTTAGTTTTTTATTTTTATCTAAAACAACAACTATTTCTTTATTTTTTTCACCTACTCGCAAAAGTTTCATATGTAAAGACTATAAGAATTTTATTTATTTTACAAAGTCTTTAATTCTTTGCAGCGTTGTTTTATCAGGACCGTCGTATTCTATTGTATAAGAGTTTGTTCTTGTTAGAACATCTATTCCTTTAGTAAATATAAAAATAAAAAATATTACAAATAAAATAGCAAAAATTTTTACAGGGCTATAGTTACCAGTTTCAAAAACACTTTTCTTATCTTTCCTCGATGTATGAAATATTTTAAAAGTTAGGTAAGTGGCAAAAATTACTCCTATATGCGCCACAACTGTGGTTAACCAGCCACCAATAAATGTTGTTATATTAAAGACATATAATGAAAAAACTGTTGACCAAACAAATGAAAGAACTATTAAAATTTGCAATCTTACAGTTTTAGGAAGCGCCCTTAGGTCATTTTTACTATCATCAAACATGATATTGGCACTTTCAATTAACATATTCCTTAATTTTTCAATCATATAACCTTAATATATCTAAATTTTAAAAAGTAAATCATTATAATTGTCTTGCTAATTTTCTTACTTTTTTCATCTCTTTTTCAAATTTTTCTTCTTTCATACCTGGTAATACCTCATAAAATCTCAAATATTTAATCTTCATACCACCTAACTTTAACACCCCAGCTTTAATTCTTCTAAAAGGCATATTTTGAAACCAAGTTTGTATAGAAAAAATATTTCCACCATAACTCATCGACATAATAGCTAATTTATTCTTCATTGCTCCAGCGACTGGGTAGCCCCAATTACCAACAACCCTTTTAAAAGCAAAGAACCATTTGGGTGCAAGACAAATATCAATAAAATTTTCCAGTATTGCGCTCGCTCTTAAATTATAACAGGGAGAAATCATAAACATAACATCAGATTGCTCTAACCTTTTTCTATAATCTAAAATTTGCTCACTTGGTGAAGAGCCATTAAAAAAAGGAATAGGTTTTTCATCGTGTAAATTAATTAGATCTATCTTGTGTCCAATTTTATTGCACTCGTCAATAAATGTATCTCTAACAGCCTGATTAAATGATTTTTTGGTATTATGGTGACCGTAAACAATAAAAATTCGTTTAGACATATTATTTTTCTATATCATTTTTTTTATCTTTCCAGAAAAAAATTCCTGTACCCACTCCAATAGAAATTGCAGATATTATCCAAGCCGATTCTTGTTGGCTATAAAGAACAAGTCCTCCAAAGATTATTAAGATTATTCCCCTAGTTTTATTGTTCATTTGCATTTTATATATATTGACAAAATATACATGACCATAATAGAGTTATATTGACCATACGTCATGGAAAAAGAGATGTTTATAAACTGTCTCTTTATAAAGACGCTCATCTACATGAGTTAAAAGTAGGTTGAATAATAAAAAAGGAGATGTATATGAAAAGACATACACATTTGCTAAACGAGTTCAGCCGAAAAGAGTCAGAGGCTAAGCTTAGAAAGCAAATCCAAAGAATTAGAAAAGAAGTAGAGATAAATGCTGGTGGAACAAGTGGTTATACTATCAAAGAAGGTAAAAACGCCGGCACAGTTTTAAAGCACTTAAAAAAAGACTCAAATAAACTTTGACTTTTGTAGGGGCCATGCAATTAAGCATTGCCCCTTAAAAAACATTTATATAGAAATCCAAGAAATGGATAATAAAAAAAACCTACTTGATCTAAATTTTGAAGCTTTAAAAAAATTTCTTCTGAAAGATATGGGTGTTGAAGAAAAAAAATTAAATATGCGAGCACAACAAATATTTAATGCCGTTTATAAAAAAGGTTTAAAAGATTTAAATCAATTAAGTACAATACCTGTAGATTTAAGAGACAAATTAAATATTAATTTGACTTACAACAATTCAAAAATTATTGAAACACATAAGTCATCAGATGGCACTATCAAATTTTTAGTTGAATTACATGATAAAAATAAAGTTGAGTGTGTTTACATTCCAGAAAAAACAAGAGGAACAATTTGTGTTTCATCCCAAGTTGGGTGCAGTTTGACTTGTACATTTTGTAGATCAGGAACTCAAAGACTTGTAAAAAATTTATCAACTTCAGAAATAATTGACCAAGTAATGTTGGTTAAACATAAATTAAAAGATTGGAAGGAAAAAAAAATTATTTCAAATATTGTTTTTATGGGCCAGGGTGAACCACTGATTAATATAACAAATTTAAAAATAGCTATTCAAATATTAAAAGATAAAAAAGGATTAAATTATGGAAATAAAAAAATAACTGTTTCTACCTCTGGTATTGCTAATAAAATTCCTGAAGCAGCAAATGAAATAGGCACTTATTTAGCTTTAAGTCTTCATGCTCCCAACGACGCACTTAGAGAAGAAATTATGCCTATAAATAAAAATTTCAAAATCAAAGAACTCGTAAAGCAATTAAAATATTATACAAATATTGTTAAAGAGCCAATTTTTTTGGAGTACGTAATGTTAAAAGGTATTAACGATACAGAAGAATGTGCAAAACAATTGGCTAAGCTTATGTCTCAATTTCCTTGCAAAGTAAATTTAATAGAATTTAATTCTTGGCCAGGAGTAAAATTTAAACCCACTGAAAGAAAAGATATAGAAAAATTCTCTAAGTTTATTCAAGACAAAGGATATATGTCTTTTATACGAAGAAGTAGAGGAGATGATGTACTTGCTGCTTGTGGGCAATTAAGAACTGAAAGTCAAAAAAAAGCTAAAAATCATTAAAGAATTGAGTTTTTATAAATTTCGTATATTTTAATTAGATGGAGTCGTTACTCATTATTTTAATAATTTTATTAATCTTAGTAAATCTAGGTGTAGTTTTATTTTTAATTAAAAAAAAGCCAGAAATAAAAGAAGATAAGACTGAACAAATTTTTAAAGATGAAATTAATGCATTAAAAAACTCATTTAGCGAGTCTTTTGGGTCTATGTCGAAAGATATAGCTAAAGACATGACCGGTGCTTTAACAAGAGTCGATGAAAAGGTAGGTGTTTTTAATACACAAGTTGGAGTTTTAAACAAAAGTCAGGAGAACTTCAGTAGAATATTAGCAGGAGTAAAACAATACGGGGTGCTGGCTGAATTTTCTTTAGCATCTTTATTAAAGGACTTGTTGCCGTCTTCCCAATTTATTGAAAATGTAAAAATGAAGCCTGAAGAAACGTCTGATACTGTAGAATTTGCAATTAAACTACAAGATGTTTTAGTACCAGTAGACAGTCACTGGCCGGTGGAAAAATATAAAGCAATAGATGAAGCTTATCAAAAAAATGATAAAGAAAACTTAATTGCTGCAAGAAGAGACTTAGCTACTGCCTTCAAAAATAAAGCTAAAGCTGTAAGTTTAAAATATATAGCACCGCCTAAAACGACTGATTTTGCAATAGTGTATGCTCCAACCGAAGGATTATTTGCAGAGCTATCTAGTTATAGAGATCCTAAAACAAAAGAATTATTATTACAAGAATTGAGAGTAAAATATAAAATTACTATTGCCGGTCCCAATACCTTGTCTGCATTGCTTCAGTCTTATCATTTGGGCTTTCAAACATTGCAAGTACAAAAACACGCTACACAAATATATGGAGATTTAAGAAATATTAGTTCAAGATTTGAAAAACATTTTGATGGAATTAAAGATTTAAGAAAAAAACTAGAACAAGCCATGACTGCAACACATAGTTTCGGCAGGGATGCTAGATCAATTATGAATACTCTAGGAAATATTAAAAATCCTGGTGAAGTAAAAGACTCAGTTGAAGACAATCCAGAAAAAATAAAAGTCTTAAAGTAATAGTTTATGTCAAACTTTGTATTTTATGATTTTGAAACTAGTTCTTCTAATAAGTATTGGGGACAAATAATTCAAATAGGCGCCATCCTTACAAATGATAATTTAGAAGAATTAGATAGATATGATGCTAGATGTAGATTAAGTCCGGGCATCATACCAGAAGCAATGGCATTGATAGTTAACAAATCTTCCCCAAAAATGTTAAAAGGATCAAATCTTTCTCATTATGAAATGATTAGACAATTTGTGAGCACTCTTAAAAGATGGGGTAAAGCTACTTATGTTGGTTTCAATAGTATAGAATTTGATGAGGAATTTTTAAGATGCACACTTTTTCAAACTTTAGAATATCCTTATCTAACAAGCACAAACGGAAATGATAGAGGTGATGTTTTAAGTTTGGCTAGAGCAGCAAATCTTTATTATCCAAATACTTTAAAAAATTCAATTAATGAGAAAGGGAATGCTGTTTATAAGCTAGATCAAATGGCACCATTAAATGGCATTTCACATGGAGATGCACATAGCGCGATAGGGGATGTAATTGCTACACTGGGTATTGCAAAAATAATTGCGAAAAAAGCTCCGAATGTTTGGAAAGCAAGTTTACTTACCTTGGATAAAAATAAATCCTTAGAGACAATTAAAAATGAACTTTACTTTTGTACGAATGAGTATTTTTACGGAAAAAGTAGGCCATACGTGCAGACATTTGTTTGCCAGCATCCACAGTATCAATGGCCCTTATGTTTTGATTTAAAACACGATCCAAGTATTTACTTAAAAATGCCTATTAAAGATTTAACCATCGCAATGAAAAAAAATCCAAAATTTTTAAGAACTATTAGACATAATAAACATCCAATAATTATGAATCCATCTTATGGAAATGAGTTTGAAGAATATAAAACAATTGGTAGAGATTTACTGATTTCAAGGGCGAAGCTTATTAAAAATGACCCACAATTTGCTGAAAAGATTATTATAATTAAACAAGAAGAATTAGCAGAAAAAGAACAATCTAAGTCACAAGAAGACATATATACGGAAGAGAGTATTTATCAAAAGTTTACAAGTACCGAAGATAACAAAATAATGCCGGAGTTTCATAGAGTTGATTGGAATAAAAAATTATCTATTTTATCTAAACTTAAAGATGAAAGGCTTAAATATTTTGGAAAAAAATTGTTATATATGGAGAAACCAGACTTATTGCCTAAAGAGGAATACAATATGATACATAAAGACACAGCTAAAAAACTATTAAGCACAAATAATGAGAAATGGAACACGATTCCAAGAACTTATTCAGAGATAGACACACTAAGAGACAAATTTGAAAGAGAGGAACAGCCTGACAAATTGGTTTTATTAAATGAAATAAACGCATACGTTGAAGAACTTGAAAAATTTTATTCCTCGGTTAGTTGACTTTAATTAAAAAATATTTAATTAAGAGGAATGGCTTTTAAAGATTCGACAGACGAAAAATTTCAAGATCAAATCAGCAGCAATAAGCTATCTTTGACACAATTTTCAGCATCGTGGTGTCAGCCTTGTCAAATTCTAAAGCCAATAGTAGAAAAAATTTCAAATGATTTAGCAGATAAAGTTGATTGTTATTATCACGACATAGAAAGCCAACCTAATAGCCCAGTAGAATATTCTGTTCGCGGCGTACCAACATTAATTCTTTGTAAAGATGGAAAGCATCTTGACACTAAGGTTGGTGCAACTAGTGAAAAAGATTTGTTGGATTTTATTAAGCCTCATATTTAAAATTAATTTTTATTAAGAACATCTCCAACCAAATATAAACTACCAAAAATTACTATAGTTTTTTTTTCCTTATTTGAAATTAACTTGAGAGCTGAGTATATATTATTTACTGTTGATGTTTGTCTCACTTCAGACAAATGTTTTAATTTCTCTGCACTCATAGCATTTGTTTCATTTGGAATACTAATGGTAAATAATTTCTTAAAAGTTTTTTTAAAAATTTTAATAAATTCTTTTGGCATTTTATTTTTTTGCATACCCCAAATCCCATAAATCGGTTCATTTAAAGTTTTAAGATAATTATTTAAATTATGGCCGCTTGTAATAGAATGACATCCATCGATTAATAGTTTTTCATTTTTAAAAAGATATTTTCTCAGTTTGCCTTTTTTTAAATAATTTAGTCTTCCTTCAAAACATATTTTTGGAATAGTTTTAACGATAGTATTTTTTTTTACACCAAAATCTAAAGCTATTTTAATTGATAAACCTAAATTATTAATAAGACCCGTACTGTAAATATTTTTTGTATTAATTGGAATAATATTTTTTTTATCTTTATAAATAAAATTTTTTGATTTTTTTATAATCTTCCAATTTTCTGGATACACAATTTTACTTTTATTTTTTTTAAGAATTTTTTTTATTATTTTTAATGTTTTTGATTTTTGTTTATTTATATAGATAACTGTATTATTGCTTAAATAACCCACTTTTTGTCTACATATTTCATTTAATGTTTTAGGGTTAATCCATTCTTTGTGTTGAAAATTTATATTTGAAACAATTTGAGCTCTTGGATATTTCCATAAGTTTGTACTATCTTTTTTGAATAGAAGACCGCTTTCTACCAAGTTGTAAGAAACACCTTTTTGTTTTTTTGCAGCCAATATATAAATACATGTCAGAAGCTCAAAAAGTGTTAGCTTTACTTTTGTTTTTTCGACAATTTTGGTAAAAAATTTAATTTGATCACATGTAATAAATCTATTTTTTAAAAAAAATCTATGCCTTAAGTCATACAAATGTGGACTAGTGAAGCAATTAACTTTTTTTTTATCGGCCTCAAAAAAATATTTAAGAGAAGTAAGAATACTCATCTTACCGTCACTACCTAATATATTGATAGGATTAATTAATCTTAGATGGGGTGAATTAGTTTTTTTAAGAACTTTCTGAATTCTACTTAAATTGAGATTAATCCTTCGGCTATACCGCTTTTGAAGACTCTTGTAGAGATTGGTCGATTGTGACGCCATTAGTTGAATCTGTTTTAGCTTGTGTCTCGCCTTTTTTCAACAAGACACTTAATAAAGTTCCTATTGTCGAACTTAGATATCTTCTTTCTACTACTAGGTCAATTCCACCGTGATCTTTTACATATTCTGCGGTTTGAAAATCTTCTGGTAAAGTTTCTCTCACAGTGTCCTGTATAACTCTTCTACCCGCAAAGCCTATAGTTGCTTTTGGTTCGGCCATTAAAAAATCTCCTAACATCGCCCAAGAGGCTGTGACCCCACCTGTAGTTGGATCTGTTAAAACAACTATGTATGGTATATTTTGTTTTTTAAGTTCATTTACTGCTAAAGTTGTTCTAGCCATTTGGGCTAGCGCGATTGAGCTTTCCATCATCCTTTGCCCACCACTGCAACTAAAAAAGATAAATGGTTTTTTTTCATCAATCGAATGCTGTATGCCAGATATGAAAGCTTCACCAGAGGCTGCACCAAAACTTCCTCCTATAAAACGAAAATCTTGTGCTCCAACAACAACATCAATACCATTTACTTTACCTTTGGCTATTGCTACAGCATCATCTTGTTTTGTTATTGCACGAGCAGTTTTTAATCTATCAGTATATTTTTTATTGTCAGTAAAATTTAATGGATCGTCACTTGGAAGAGGTGTTTCAATTAATTCATAATCTTTATTATCAAAAAAAATTTTAAAACGCTCTCCACAGGTAAGTTTGTGATGAAGTCCGCATTTTGGACAACAATTTAAGTTTTGTGCTAAATCTTCTTTATAAACAAGGTTTTTACATTTACAACTTATCCAAAGTGTTTCTTCAGTTTTAGAGACTCTTTTTTTAAATAAAGATTTAATTTTAGGTTTTATAAATTTTGATATCCAGTTCAAACAATTTTCTCCTTAAGTTTTCTTACCATTTTATCTATCTTTGTGACAGGATTTTGTCGTTTTTTTATTGAATTTGTTATTAATTTGCACAATTCTGATCCAACCACTAAGCCATCAGCGTTTCTTAGGGATTTGATTGTTTTTAATGTGATTCCAAATCCAATTACAATTTTTTTGTTTTTATTAATTTTTTTAATTTTATTATAATTTTTGAGGATATTTTTTGGAGAAACTTTCAGTATTCCACCCGTTGTGGACAGCATACTGATATAATATAGCATATCGTGTGAGTCTTTTATGACTTTTTTAATTCTGTTTACTGGTGTTGTGGGCGACAAAAGTTGTATAAAATTGATAGATTTCTTTTTACATTTTTTCGCAAATATTTTATTTTCTGGCCATGGTAAATCAACAATTATAAGACCATCAACTCCTACCTTTTTACAATTTTTTAAAAAATTATTTTCTCCGCTTTGATAAATCAAATTGAAATATCCCATTAAAATTAAAGGTTTTTGCGGGTTCATCTTCTTAAATTTTTTTACAATCTGAAAAACATCTTTTAATTTAATACCATTTTTTAAAGCTCTATAAGAACTATTTTGAATTTGTTTTCCATCTGCTACAGGCGTGTTATGGGGAAACCCTAATTCTAAAATATCAGTATTTTTTGCTATAGCATTTAATATTTTCAAAGAATTATTTTTGGTATTATCTCCAGCAACTGTATAACTAATAAGTGCAGGTCTCTTTTCTTTTTTGCATCTTTCGAAAGCTAATTTAATTTTAGATGTCATCTTATGTAGGACCCTAGTTTTTTTTTTATAATATCTTTATCTTTAAGGCTGTCTCCACAAGAATTTACAACTATTACCTCATAAGATTTTAATTTTGGGGCGAGACGAATTGCTTCCGCGAAAGCATGAGAAGGTTCAAGAGATGGTGAGATATTTTCTAATTTAGAGACAATTTTGTAAGCATTTAAAGCCTCTTCATCTGTTGCTGCGGTATATCTTGCTCGTTTTGTATCTTTCAAAAAACAATGTAGAGGAGATATTCCTGGATAATCTAATCCTGCAGAGATCGACTCCGTTGAACCTATTTGACCTTCATCATCTTGAATTACATATTGAGCAGCTCCATGTAAAATTCCAATTTTTGATCCATTAGTTAAAGGAGCAGCATGTAATTTACTTCTCTTTGGTCCTCCAGCCTCTATTCCTATAAATTCTGCATCAGTATCCATGAATGAATTCCAAAAACCCATTGCTGAGCTTCCACCACCAACACAGTTTAATAATCTTAATTTGCTGGGTATTTTACCAAATTCTTCTTTAATCTGAATTATTAGCTCTCTTGAAATTTGTGCAGTGCTCCAAGCACAAATTTTAATGAAAATATTTGGTCCAACTGTTGAACCAACACACATATGCGTAGTATCACAATTTGATACCCAATATCTCATACATTCGCTCACAGCATCTACAAGAGTTTGACTTCCAGTAGTTACAGGAATTATTTCCGCGCCATTCTTTTTCATTGCATTAACATTTGGTCTTTGTCTAATGATATCTTTTGCTCCCATAAATATTTTACACTTCAGCCCGAATTTTTTGGCTGCCATCGAAAGCATTTTTCCTGCATAACCCGCTCCAGTATCACCAACAACATATTTTTTTCCCGCTTTTTTAGCGATTAAACAATGAACTGTTGCATTATAGATTTTATGAGCACCACCATTAGCCTCAGAAACAACCTTTGCATAAATTTGTGCTCCACCAAGGTACTTTGTTAATTTTTCTAATTTTATAAAAGGTGTTGGAGCTCCAACATAATTTCTAAAGTAAAAATCTCTTTCTTTGATGAAAGCTTTATCATTTCTAAGTTGTTGAAATAATGAAGTTAAATCATCAATAGGCTTTTTAAGAGTTTCAGGAATAAAATTTCCTCCAAATTTTCCACCGTACATGAATTTTTGATCATGTTGATCAATAAGAGGTATACCTTTTTTAATTTTGATCATTTATTTTTCTCATGAATGCTTTAATTTTATTATGATCTTTGAAACCAATTTTGCTCTCTAAAGAGGAACTCAGATCAAAGAAACCAACACCCAATTTAGTTAAATTTTGGACTGTGTCCACCGAAACACCACCTGCTAGGGCAAAATTCTGGCCCTTAGGCAGTTGTTTTATCAAATTTTCAGGAAATTCTATTGATTTTTCCATACCTGGCGTGTCAAACAAAATTATCTCAGCACTGGTAAACTTTTTATAATCTTCAATATCTTTTTGAGATTTAACCTTTACAGCTTTTATGATTTTAAGATTTGATTTTTTTTTTATTTCTTGAATTCTATCATTGCTTTCTGATCCATGTAATTGAATATAGTCAATTTTTTTCCCCATGACTTGTTCAATAAACTCATCTGTTGGGTTGACAGTTACAACAACAAAAGATGATTGTTTTTTATCATATTTTTTTAAAATATCTAAATCATGTAGAGAAAGATTTCTTGGTGATTTTTCAAAAAAAACAAAACCTAAAAAGTTCACTTTAAGATTTAAACAAACTTGAACATCTCTTAATGGATTTAATCCACAAATTTTTACAAGCATAACTTATTTTAGAGAATTAATTAATTTTTGTATATTGTTTTTGATATTTCCTTGGGTGATACTTCTTCCAACTACAATCGCGTCGGCTTTATTATCAAATGCTTTTTGGGGAGTCATAACTCGCATTTGGTCTTGAACTTCATCACCTTTGAGTCGTATTCCGGGAGTTATAATTATTTTTCTTTTACATATTTTTCTAACTAATTGCACCTCATGTGCACTACAGACAACACCATCTAATCCTGCAACCATTGCTAATCTAGCTTGTTGTTTTACAATATTTTTTATTGATTTTGTATGTCCCGTTTTTTTTATGGATCCTTGAGAAAAGCTAGTCAAGACAGTCACACCCAATACTTTTATTTTCTTGTTGTTTTGTTTCGCTTTTTTTTTTGCAATTCTCATCATCTCCAGTCCACCAGAGACATGTACTGTTATGTAATCTATGTTTCTTAAATCTTTTAATGAAACAATAGCTGACCCAACAGTATTTGGAATATCCATCAATTTTAGATCTATCCAAATAGGTATCCTCCTATCCAATTTAGATATAAACGATCTTCCATATTTAGAATAAAAAAATTCTATTCCAAATTTATAACCAATATCTATTTTATTTGTTTTTGTGCTTTTTATTATTTTTTTTGCTTTATCAGTGTTGTTTGTATCACACGCTATAAATATTTTTTTTTTCATATTTTATTTATCTCATTTTTTAAATGTTTTGACATTTTAAAAGCAATCTTTTTTTTTTCAGGTACAAAAATTATTTCCTGTGTTTTTGGGTTTCTTGCATTATATCTTGCTTTTGTAGTCTTTACTGACCAACGACCAAAATTTCTTAACTCTATAGCCTGATTAGCCAAAAGGCTTTTAGCGATACTCTGGAAAAAAACATCTGCAATACTTGATATATGAGAGTTCTTTAAATTAGGGTAAATTTTTTTTAATTTAAATATTAGTTTAGAATTAACCAACTCTATTTTTCTTTTTTCTTTTTCTTTTTAGGAGATATATTTAGCGCTTTATCAAATATCTCTTTTAGTTTCGCACCAGATGATTTTGCATCCTTACCAAACTTTTTGACTAGTGATTTCTCTTCATCAATTTGTGCTTGTTTAACCGAAAGTGAAATTCTACGACTCTGCAGATCTAATTCTGTAATAGATGCATCTAATTTATTACCAGGTTGAAATATTTCTGGTCTTTGATCGCTGGGTTCTTTTGCCAGTTGATTTTTTTTAATGATAACCAAAAGAGTTTTATTATTTCCTATCGACACTTTTACACCAGATTTGCTAGTATCAACAACTGTAGTAGTAACAACGTCTCCGACTTTCTTATTATTTTCAGAAAACCAATCCAAAGGATCTTTTTCAAGAGCTCTGATAGAAAATCTAATTTTTTCATCTTTTACTTCTATAATCTTTACTTTGATTAAATCATTCTTTTTGTATTTTTTTAGATCTTCTTCACTTTCCTTAAAAGAAATTTCCTTGTGGTGAACCATCCCTACTAATCCCGAGTCTAATTCAGCAAAAATAGCTTTATCTGTAATATTTTTAATTTTTACTTCTATTATTTTTCCTGAAAGTTCTGAGACTTTCTTCCAAGGATTTTCTAATGTTTCTTTGAGTGATAAAGAAATTCTTTTTGCTGCGGTATCAATAGAAACTATTTTAACTTTTATGGATTGGGAAGCTGATAGAACTTTACTTGGTTGGATATTTCTATTTATCCAAGAAAGTTCCGAATTATGTATTAATCCTTCTATACCATCTTCTAGCTTAACAAAAGCTCCGTAGTCCATAAGTTTAGTACAAACACCTTCATATATTTCACCAATTTTATATTTTTTTTCTAAATTATCATATGGGTCTACTGTTAGCGCTTTAACAGAAGCAGATACCCTATTTGTAATAGAGTCTATTTTAGTAATTTTTACTTTTATTTTTTGTCCTATCGTAACCATCTCAGATGGTTTTTTAACTCTTCCATGACTTAAATCTGATACATGCAATAAAGCATCTATACCATTAATGTCTAAAAATATTCCCCAGTCAGTAGTTGCTTTTACAGTTGCATCATCTACTACATCTCCTTCTTTTAAATTTTTTAAAATCTCTTTAACTTCAGCATCTTTTGATTTTTCTAAAACTGCTCTACGAGAAGTACAAACATTTCCTCTAGCTTTATCTATTCTTGTTGCTATTACTTTAATGGGAGTATTCATCAAATGATCAAATTTTTTAAGTGGTCTAACATCTATCTGAGAAGCTGGCATGAACGTCGGAAGACCGTCAACGGTGCATATGAACCCACCTTTCACACGCCCTGTCAAATATCCAACAAGTTCTTCCTGTGTTTCAAAAACTTTTTCCATTTTTTTCCAAGCATTCATCCGTCTTGCTTTTTCTCTAGAAATAACAATCTCACCTTTAAAATTTTCTATTCTGTCTAAATAAACTTCTATTACTGACCCAACTTTTAATTTTTCAAGTTCATTGTCGTTTTTAAATTCTTCAATAGGTATCATTGCCTCTGCTTTTGCTTTGGCATCTACTATTACGTACTTACTATTTACTTCTGTAACAGTTGCTTTAATGATTTCGTTTTCTTTGAGTTTTCTATCTTTAAAATCTTCGTTAAGTAAGCTTTCAAATTCTTTTTGAGAACTTGATAGATCCTTAGGTTGAGCTTCAATTGCCATATTTTTCTTTTATTTTTTCCTCTATAATTTTTGTCATTTTTTTTAGCATACCAGATATAGTTTTTAATTTTCCGGTGTCAACAATTACCCCATCTTTGGTCTGAATCAAAGGTGAATTTTTACGTTTTATATCTCTATTATTCCTTATTCTTAAAGCTTTTTTGACTTCAGACATAGTAATTTTTCTATTATTTTTTCGAAGTTCTTTAAATCTTCTTTTTGTAGCTGTTTTTAAATCACACTTGAAAAAAAATTTAATATCAGCTTTGGGTAAAATAACACTACCAATATCTCTTCCTTCAATACAAATTTTGTTAAATTTTTTAGCAAATTTTCTCTGAAATGATTTTAAAATAATCCTTATTTTTTTGTCTTTTGCAATTATGGAAGTAAATTCTGATATTTTAGCTGTATGTAGATTAAGTGTGTTAAGTTTTTGCAAATTCAAGTTATTAAATTTTTTTTTCAAAAATAAATATTTATTATTTGGATTGAATTTTAATAGTTCATAACTTGCGTACCTATAAAGTAAACCCGAGGACAAAAATTTTAATCCAAATTTTTTTGAAATTTTTCTTGCCCCTGTTGTTTTTCCACTTGCCGCAGATCCATCAGCGGCTACCACAAGTTTATATTTTTTATTTAATTTCAAATTTTCCTCCAAGAGTTTTAATTAATCTTAAAAAAGATGGGGAGGATGTTTTAACAGTCTCAAAATTACGTATATTTGTTTTTATACCTGTAACTAAAGCAAGTATCATGGCACTCATACAAATTCTATGATCGCCTAAGTTAGGAACAAAAATGTTTCTATTTTTTATATTAATTTCTTTTTTTCCAAAAATTTTCATCTCATTATTGTTTGATTTACACTTGATGCCTATCTGGGTTAAAATTTTTTTCATTTCACTTATACGGTTACTTTCTTTATTTGCTAAGTCACCAATTCCTTTAAATGTAGATACACCAGGAGTTAGAGCTGCAATTACAAACATTATAGGATATTCATCCGTTGCCGATACGTAATATTCTGACTTTGCATTTATTGGCCTTAACTTGCTGCTTCGTACTTTAATATCTCCAAATAATTCATTATTTTGTTTATAAATATTTTTAAATTGAATATTAGCTCCACTTTTTTTCATAAGATTGTAATACCCAATTCTCTTTTTATTTAAACCGACACCTTTTATTAATAATTCTGATTTAGGATTTAATAATGTCAAAGAAGTAACAAATGCTGCAGAAGAAGGATCACCGGGCACAAAAGCTTTAATTGAATTAAGAAATTTTTTTCCGTAAATTTTTATTTCATCATTTTTCTTTTTTATAACTTTAGAATTTTTTTTTAAAATATTTTCAGTATGATCTCTACTTTTGTGTTTTTCATAGATATTTGTGACCCCATATGAATTTAAACCAGCCAATATAACTGCACTTTTTAATTGTGCTGAAACACCTGCGATATAATTAATTCCTACCGGAATGGCTGATGAAGTTATTTTTAAAGGAAAATTAGTTTTATTTTTGGGGTAAAATTCAGCTCCAAATTTACTCATTAAATTAATTAAACTCGACATATTTCTTTTATTTAAGGATTTATCCCCTCCTACTTTTACTTCTATATTGGGTGTAGATGACAAAATTCCGATTAAGAGTCTTGCTAATGTGCCGGAATTTCCAAAATTTAAAGTGGAATTTTTTTTAATTTTTAAAGAACCCAATCCTTTTCCATAAACTTGATACTTCTTATTTTTATTTTTTTTTATTTTAATACCAAGTTTTTTTAGACAATTAATACATGATAAAACGTCTTCAGACTCCAGTATGTTTTGAATTTCAGAGATTCCCTCTGATATAGCTCCAATTAAACAGTATCTGATAGAAAGAGATTTGTCTGAGTCCACTTTTACAGTTTTATTAAACTTTTTAATCTTATTTTTTAGGACTACTGAATAACTTTTTTTTAACATTGGTTTAGCTATTGTAAGATGATCCAAAATATAATTCTATAGCCTTAGATGATTTTAGAATTTGCTGAGGCGTACCAGATGCAATTATAGATTGCTCACCTAACACATAAGCTCTATCAACAATATCAAAAAGGTTTCTTACTTGGTGGTCAGTAATTAAAATTGCACAACCGTAAGCTTGTAGCTTCAAAATATATTTTTGAATATCTTGAACAACTATTGGGTCTAATGCAGCCATAGGCTCATCTAATAATACTACACTTGGTTTGTTGATAAGTATTCTAGCTATCATTAATCTTCGTACTTCTCCTCCGCTGAGCACATTACTGTGTATATTTCTAAGATGTTGTAAGTTAAATTCATCCAAAAGTTTTTCTACCATTTTGGTTTGATTATCTTCCCCTTTAATACTTATTTGACAAACTCCTAGTAAATTTTCATAAACAGTCAAACCAAAAACACTTCGTTGTTGACTTAAGTAACCTATTCCTGCTTTAGATCTTTTGTGGATCGGATATTCAGAAATATCTTTATCATTTAATATAACCTTTCCAGAGTCAGCATTATTCTCACCAATTATTGTACTATAAAGTGTAGATTTTCCAGATCCATTTGGTCCCAATAAACCAACAATCTCTCCTGGATACATTTCCATACTTATTTTTTTCAATATAGGTCTACCATCAAAAGATTTGCTAATATTTTTAATTTCGAAAATAGGCTTATCTTTTTTAAATTTTATTATTCTAAATCCTTTTTTCATTATTTTTTTAAATTTACCTTTACGTTATTATTATTTAACATACTTAAGTCTATAGTTTTTGCTGAAAGATCAACTTTTAAATTATCTGCCTCTACTTTTCCTTCATTTCCCATTGATTTAACATTACCATAAACCATTAATAAACTTTTTGTATTAAAATAGTCAAGGTTGTCTGAATATATTTCATAGTCTTCATATAAAGCAATAATATTGTCTCTAAAAGTCATATTATTTGTTTTATTATTATATGTTCCTCGATCACCAGTAACAGTCAAAATAGTGCCGTCTTTAAAATAAAAAGTTGCTTTCATAATTTGCATGTTAATTAACTCTGGTTTTTCAATTTCAAAATCTGCAACTTCTGATTTGATGGAATAACGATTACCACTTAGATCAACACCATTATATTCAACATCATTAAATGTATTTTTACTAGCAGTATCCGAAGGCAATTTTTCTTCTGTAAGATCTGGTTTTTTAATACTATTTTTAGAAATATCTACATTTTGATTGTAGTATGAAAAAAAAATAAGAGTACAAGCAAAAATAAAAATTAAAATTTGAATAAATAATATTTTTTTTTTACGCTCTGTCACTTAATTCCATAATTCAATAGAGAGTGAATATGAATTATACCTTTTAATTTTGCTGATTTTTTCTTATTAAGTTCTTTTTCAGAACATACTAGTAAACTTGTAATTTTTTTCTCATTCATAATTGCCAGAGCTTTTGAAGCAGTTTGATCTTCAGATATAAATAAGGGTTTAAAAGTCATAAATTTTTTAAGCTTCTCATTTTTTGAGTAAAATTTTATTCCCCTTCTTGCGTCTCCATCAGTTAAAATACCTTTAACAAATCCTTTTTCTATAATCACTACTAGGCCGAGTTTTTTTGAATTTATAACTTTTATTGCTTCATCTATAGACTTGGAAAAGTTAATTGTAGGAAGTTTTTTTCCTTTTAACATTATGTCTTTTACTAGCAATAAGTTTTTTCCAATATTTCCTCCAGGATGAAAAATTTTAAATCTGTCTTTTGAAAATTTTAACTTATTCATTAAAGCAACAGCTAGGCAGTCACCAAACAGCAATGTCAAACTTGTTGAAGAAGTAGGAACCATTCCTGTAGGATCAGACTCTTTAACTTTAGGAAGTAAAATTTTAATATCACTAGCTTTAAAAAGAATACTATCTTTTTTTGAAGCAACACCAATTATTTTTATGTTAAATCTATTGGCATATTTTAACATGTTAGTCATTTCCGAAGTGTTTCCAGAGTATGAAAAAACTATGAGAATATCTTTTCTTTCTATTTGTCCAAGATCCCCGTGATTTGCCTCTCCTGGATTTAAATAAAAGGAAGAAATACCTACCGAAGAAAGAGTAGAAGAAATTTTTCTAGCAATTATTCCACTTTTACCTATACCTGCTGTAATTACCTTGCCTTTACATGATGATATCAACTCAGCAGCTTTAACAAACGAATTATTAAAAATTTTATTTATTTTTTTTAATTCAAAAATTTGAATTTGCGCTGCTTTTTTTGCAATTTTTATATAATTTATCTTTGCCATTAATGTTCAAAAATATCAAATTTAAATCCAGCTTGATCTAGTTCTACTCGTGTATCCAAAAAGTTGATACAACTTTTATATAGATCCATTCTTTTTTCTCTTACAAGCATTTTTTCTAACTCTAATTTAATTTTATGAAGATAAATTACATCATTAGCGGCGTATTCTAATTGTTTATCTGAAAGATCATTTATATTTCTATTCCAGTCACTGCTGCCCTGTCTCTTATCAAGATTTTTATTACAAAACTCTTGTACTAGATTTTTTAATCCATGAGAGTCGGTATACGTTCTAACAATCTTTGAAGCTATTTTAGTATCAAATATATTTTTAATTTTACATTTTAAAAAATATTCCAAGCCACTTTTATCAAACCTTAAATAATGTCCGATTTTTTGGATTTTGTTATTTTCTAATACAGATACTAAATTTGGAGCTTTATAAGATTTACGATCAGGTTGAATTATATAAACTTCTCCATTTTCACTACAAATTTGTATTAAGCTTAATTTATCTCTTTCAGGAATTTGAAGTCCTGTGGCTTCTGTGTCTATAGCTATACTATCTTTGAAAGATTTTGCTATTTCTGAAGTAATGTCCTCTTGCAACTTTATTATTTTCATATAACTATTCTCAATACCATGATTGATTACCCAATAGCAACAATCCTTGGCGGCGGTGGATTTATAGGAAGATATCTTGTCAGAAATTTGACTAAGAAAAACTATAGATGCATTATTCCAACTAGAAATGCCTTTCAAAAGGGATATTTGAAGACCCAGGCACCTCCAGGCGCGATTGAGTTC
>MDTB01210072.1_pt1 | contig 31537 bp, 26 predicted proteins | sample 811161 | NCBI WGS metagenome assembly MDTB01 (sample SAMN05326650, study PRJNA326480) | marine metagenome | isolation source: seawater | place: Mediterranean Sea | collected 2009 | reverse complement strand
TAATTCCACTAGAATCTAAACCTCTTCGCATAGATTTTAAAATTGGGTCAGATGCATGCTGAATAGGCATATCAATGTAATTGCATATATTTTGTGCATCAGCTATTGCTTGTATAATTTTTTTTGATAGATGGGCTGGATGTGCATAATGAATCCGAATCCATTCAAAATCAAGTTGATCCAACTCTTTGATAAGATCTCCAAGATATTGCTTTGGTCTTAAATCCCAGCCGTAGCTAGTAGTATCCTGAGCTATTACTAATAATTCCTTAATTCCCTTATCAGATAATTTCTCCGCTTCCCACATAATTGAATCAATGGTTCTACTTTTTTGAAGACCGCGCATTATTGGAATACTGCAAAATGAGCAACCATTATCACATCCTTCGGCTATTTTTAAATAGGCATAGTGATCTGGTGTTAATATTGAACGCAAGAAAATTGGATCATCTTTTGAGAATTCTTTTCCAGTTAAATATTGAACAATTTTTACATGATCATTGCTACCAAAAAAATAATCTACCTCAGGAATCTCTTTTGAAAGCTCTTTTGGGTAGCGTTCAGATAGGCACCCCATTACAACTAGCTTATCAAGCTTACCATTCTGTTTTAATTCAGATGCTTGAAGAATTGTATCAATAGATTCCTGCCTAGCCATATCAATAAATCCACAAGTATTTATAATGATTGTATCTGCTTCTTCTGGTTCATCTGTAAGGTCATAATCAGTTCTTTTTAGAGCACCCATTAATTTCTCTGAGTCTACCAATGCCTTAGCACATCCTAAGCTTATAAATTTGAGCTTTTGTCTATCTTTCATTTTTTAAATAATATATAAAAATCTTTTAAATAGACTGCCCAACTAATAATCATAAGAGTAGTTGCAACATATATTGTAAAATCTTTTATCCACGGAAAGGCTTCCCATGGCCATATGTGAAATAAAATCGCTAAAGCTGTTATCCCAGTAGCCCATTTTCCCCACCAATTGGCACTAAGAAAAAATTGATTTCGATTAAAGGCATATATTGCAAGTACTGCAATAAATAAATATCTTAAAATATAAAAAAGAAAAAACCATGCTGGAACTTGTCCAGATAAAACTAAATACGATACGACAGATAAAATACATATAAAATCAGCAATGGGGTCTACCCATTGACCAAAATAAGTAACCTCATCAGCTTTTCGGGCTACCCAGCCATCAAGAGCATCAGACATTATTGCGACCAATATAAGAAAGAGTGTTATTGATCCAAGCGAAGGATCTCTAAGGGTATAAACTATTGGAATAGCTAGAGCAGCTCTAACTAAACTTATAAAATTAGCAAGCGTAACTATTTTTTTTGGATCGTTTAATTTGAGTCTATTCTGCATCACTTAATACTTTGTTATTCTGCAAGATTTTTTTTGAGTCAAAATCAATGAATTTATCGCAATGACTTTGAATAAATTCAATATCATGTGATACTAAAATTAAGTGTTTATTCACTAATATACTCTTAAGAATTTGACTGAGCTTTATTTTTTGCTGAAAACCTAGCCCAAAAGTAGGCTCATCTAAAATTATTAAGTTAAAATTACTTAAAGATAAAATTACGACTAATACTATACGAACAACAGACCAAGAAAGATCAAAGGCTTTTTTATTTTTTATAGTATTCCAATTTATTTGATGAGATTTTAATTTGTTAACAAAACTCTTAACTAAAAGTGGATCAAATTTATCATTATCCATGAGCTTTTGAAGCAATTCCTCAATCGTATTAGGGCCAAGCATCCTTTCAGGGAATTGATTTAGAACAGCAACATCAGGGGAGCTATTTGAAATACAAACCTTTATGGATCCCTTTGAAGGCTTCATTGCGGAAGTTAATAATTGAACAAAAGTAGTTTTTCCGCATCCATTTTTTCCAATAATTCCTAATGATCGAGATTTAGATAGTTCAATATTTAAATTATCAATAATTGTTTTTTTTGAATCAATAAATTCAAAATTGAGATTCTTTGTTCTAACAGAAAGGCATCCTTTAGAGTGACTATGATTGTAATTTGAAAATGACGGTGGCTTATCAATTTTTTTTAAGCTAGACAAGGTTAGCTCCCACTTAGAATTTCCATAATTCAAATCGGCATAGTCCGAAGTAAACCATAAAATAGTTTTTTTATTTCCATATTTTTGATTTATCCATTTAACCCACTTTTTCTTTATAGATGCATTTAAGTAGGATAAGCCATCATCAATAAAAACTGTATCAGATCTTGATGTGAAAGCAGTCACAATATTTAATATTTCCATCTCACCTCCACTTAGCGTATTGGGATGCCTAAGCCAATTATCTACAAAAGGTAAATAAGATTGTATTTTACTAAGTTCACTTTTCAAGCTGTCGGATTGAGCTTGAGACTCCAATCCAAATGATACTTCTGATAGTAAGTTTGGGCAAATTATTTGATTTTCAGGATTTTGAAAAACTAACTGCATATATTCTGATATATTTTTATTTGTTACTTTATAATTATTTGATTTTATTTTTTTTTTACTTAAAAGCGTGTTAATCAATTCGGTTTTTCCTGAACCGCTTTCTCCGTAAAAAACGTTTATACCTTTTGAGAGATTAACTTTAATTTTTTCATTAAATTTTTCAAAAGATATATCAAATGAGAAACCATTAGTCATGAACTAAACTCCTAACAATTCGAGTAGATGAACCCAAGTTGTCATGGATAACATTGGTAGCTGAATAGCTAGAGTTTAAAAATTTATCTTTATTATCAAAGAGGCTAGCTACTTGAATATGCAACTCTTCTCCGCTATCTATAGAAAAACCACCCTCCTTGTTAATTAACTCCTCAGCTTCATGGAAGTTGTCATATTTTGGGCCAAAAAATACTGGCAATCTGGCTATTGCTGGCTCCATGACATTATGAACTCCAGAAGAAAATCCTCCGCCAATATAAGCAATCTGACCGTGCCAATATAATTGAGATAACCTGCCCACAGAATCAACTATTACAACTTTAGATTTTAATTCTTCAATATTTTTCTCTCCGAGCTTTTGATAGGGTATGTCGTTTCTAATTAAAAGAGTTTCAATTCTTGAAATATTTTTATTTGATGGTGTATGTGGAGCCCATATTAAGGAAACATCGGTTGAGTCGCTGATTAAATTAAATATGGAAGAAGCTAAGCGTCTTTCGTCTTCGTGATGCATGCTGCCTAAGATTAATCTTTTTGGTCTTTGAAGAACTGACCTAGTCCTTTCATTTGTAAATTTGTCGGATTTCAATTTAACCTGGTCATATCTTGGATTGCCAAGCGTACGTAATATTGGTAAATATTTTTCTCCAATTATAAACTTTAACTGTTGGTTATCAGCATCAGATATTGTATAAATTGCACTAAATGAGTTATAAATATTTCTATAAAACATTTTAATTATTGGATAGCTCTTGGCGCTTCTATTTGAAAATCTTGCTGCAAAAAGCACGGTGTGAATATTTAATTCTTTTGCTGCCCAAATAAGGTTAGGCCAAACATCATAACCTGCAAGAATGAGCTTCCTTGGCTTTAGTCTTTTTAGATAATTCTTAACTGTCCATCTAAAATCGAATGGGAGGTATATTTTACAATCCACGTCTTCATCTTCTACGAAATTAAAACCTGAAGGTGAAAAAAAACTCAAAACGAATAACGAGTCAGGTTCAACCTCTTTTAGGGCTGAAAGGACGGGTTTAATTTGTTCATATTCCCCAAGAGATGCTGCGTGAAACCAGTAAATATCTTTATTTTTTGATTTGGATATAAATTCATTTATTATTTTTTTTGAATTCAATCGACCGTAAATACCTTCTCTTATTTTTTTACTAAAAAAACTTAAAAAAATAATTAGAACGAAAAAGAATGGAAATAAGATAAAATTATAGATTATAATCCAAAGCACAGCTAATCCAATAACTTTTCAACATTTTTAAAAACATCATCAATGCTTAATTCATCCATACAATGTTGTGACTGCCTATAGCAAGGGAAGCTGCCATTTTGGGAGCAAGGTCTGCACCATATATTATTTTTTTGTACATTTAGAGAATTCTTTAAAGATACACCCGCCCCAGTCTCCTTAGAGGTTGGACCTAAAAGTGCAATTGTTGGAACGCTTAAAGCTTCAGATGCATAAGTAAAACCTGTATCACTCCCTATGGTTAGCGCTGAATTGCTAATGATAGACATTGATTGCCTTATTGTAGATTTTCCACTCAAATCAATACTGTTCTTTAGTAAACCTTGGTGAATTTTTTTACAAATAACATCGTCCTTTGATCCAATAATAACAGGAATAAGAGCATATTTCTGAAAGCATTGCTTAGATATTTTAATGTATTTTTCAAGGTTCCACTGTTTTTGACTCCACGCTGCCCCAGGTATCAATGTAAAATATTTTTTATCTTTAAGGCCATTGGCGTTTAGAAGATTAATACCTTCATTTTTTTCCTTATCGCTTACATTTAAACTTATTTGCGAAGCTTTATAATCCGTTGGAAAAAGTTTTTTAAGTGGCTGGTGCAACCACTCTTTCTGATTAAAATTTGAATTAAACTTATTTTGATGATTTAAAAAAAGTAATAATCTATTTCTTCTAGGCTTAGTAACATGGAGAGACTTTACGGTTTTAATTTTCGATCTAATCAATTTTGATCTAACACTATTATGAAGATCAATTACAAGTTCGTATTCTCTTTTATAAATAAGATTTTTAATTGATTTAATTTTTGCTTCTGGCTCAATTGAGTGCAAAAAATCAATACTGGGATGATTTAAAAGAAGAGGTGCGTACTTTTTTAGCGTTAAATATTCAATAGTACAGTTTGGAAAATATTTTTTTAGAGAATTTAGGACTGATGTTGTTTGAATTATATCACCAATCGAGCTAAATCTAAGGACTAATAATTTTGTCCACGAATCAGCCATTAGGCTAATTAACCTTTTCTCTGAGCATTAAAGCTAATAAGGTCAATCATAGATTTTTTATAGGGTGATTCAGGGTAGGGTGATAACGCTTCTACAGCTTGATTATTGAATTCAGAAATTTTTTGACGAGCGTAATTGAATCCACCAACTCTATCAATTATTTCTTTAAGGTCACTTAGATTAGATTTATTTTTTTTCTTTCTAGAAAGTATTTTTTTTATTTGCCTAGCTTCAGTTTTTGAAATTTTTTGATAAGCATAAATCAGCGGTAGTGTAATCATATTTCTTTTAACATCCGCTCCTATTTTTTTTCCTGTTGACTTTTCATTGCCAAGAATGTCAAAAAGATCGTCCTTAACCTGAAAAGCCATTCCAAGCTTAGTTCCGTAATTAATCATTGCCAGTCTATCTTTGTCTTTGCCTGTAGAAGTTATAGCGCCCAACTCACAACAAGTGGATACCAATGAAGCTGTTTTCTGATATATCATCTCATAATAAACATCTTCTGTCATTGACCTTGTAAGTGATTTTTCAATTTGAAGTATCTCGCCTGCGGCGAGTTTTTCAGCAGTGTCTGCAATTAATTGAAGAGCTGCAAAATCTTTTAATCCAACCATATTGATTAAAGTTTTACTGAGAATGAAGTCACCCATTAAAACTGCTATCTTGTTTTTCCATACCTTATTTATTGACGGAAATCCTCTACGTTTTTCCGCCTCATCTACTACATCATCATGAATTAATGTTGCAATATGAAGAAGTTCAATCATAGCAGCTGCCTTGTAGCTATTCAGAGATGGTTGACCGCATACTCTAGATGAAAGAATAGTTAAAATAGGTCTAATGAGTTTTCCTTTATGATGGATAATATACTTACCGATCATATTAATAAGTCGCACTTCAGAATGAAGCGCACTTTTTAACTCTTCTTCAAAAAGTTTTATATCGTCAAAAATTGGTCTCGTGATACGTTTCAGGGATTTCTTATCGCTTTTCATAACTGTATATTAAGGATGTTTTTTCCTGTTTACTAGCCAACTAACCCCAATACTTATCTCGTAAAGTAACAATAGCGGTATAGACATTAGAACAAGACTAATTGGGTCTGGTGGTGTTATAAAAGCACTTAAAATTAAAATGACTACAACCGCATATCTACGGTAATGACGCATAAATGCTGGTGTTAGTAGACCTATAATTGATAGAATGAAAACTATAACAGGCAGTTCAAAAATTAATCCGCTTCCTACCATCAGCCATGTAATAAAACTAAAATAATAATTAATTGAAAAATTGTTTTCAATTCCCTCAAAACCAGCTGCTGTAAAAAAACTTAACGAAAATGGAATTACTATGAGATACGCAAAAATTAATCCAAAGATAAAAGATAAAAAGGTAAACAGGATTAACGGAATTATATATTTTTTTTCATCTAAATAAAGTCCAGGAGCAATAAATTTCCAAAGTTGATATGTCAAAACTGGTATAGATACTATAATACCTCCAAGCAATGCAATCCCCCATTTAATCATAAACATACCTTGGACTTTCAATACTTGCAAGTCCATAGAGTTCTTGAGATTTTCTGTTGGTCTAATCAATAATTCTATAATGCTATCTATAAAATAAAAAGAGGCAACAGCTCCAATCAGAACAGAGGATATTGATTTTATCAATCTCCACCTTAGTTCTTCTAGGTGGTCTAAAAAAGGCATCGATTCATTTTCACTTTTCATTTGTTTCTTAATAATTTTTCTGCTGTTTTATGAGGTGAAGATTTAGAAATCTTAAGCTCATCAATCATTGATTCAAGCTTTTTCATATTACTTCCTGTCCAAAAGTCATCAATTAAGCTTTTTTGAACAATATTTAAAACTCTATTCTTATATCTAGCTATTTTTTTTACCTCTAAATAATCTTGATGTGAGCTATCATTTAAAAAGTTGCCGATTCCATCAAATAGTTCATCAACTCCAACGCCCCTATCTGCAGAAACCTTAAATACCGGTGGTTCAAAATTTTCTTTATTTTTAAAAATATGTAATACGCTTTTAATAGATTGAACTAGTTTTTCTGAACCGTTTCTATCAGCTTTATTTACTACAAAAAGGTCAGCAATTTCTATAAGACCTGCCTTCATAAGCTGAACATCATCGCCGGATTCTGGCACTAACATCACGATAGTTAAGTCGGCAGCCTTTGCAATATCATGTTCACCTTGGCCAACGCCAACTGTCTCAAAAATTATAATATCCTTACCACTGGCAGCTAATATATCTCCTGCTTCTTGAGCTTTCCTATTTAAACCTCCCAAATTTCCCTGAGAGCCCATACTTCTTATAAAAACATTATCATTCCATAAATAATTATTCATTCTTACTCTATCACCAAGAAGGGCCCCTCCAGAGAAAGGGCTTGAAGGGTCAACCGCAATCACGCCAACGCTCTTATTCTGTTTAAGATATAGTTGAATTATCTTGTCTGTAAGTGTGCTTTTACCTGCTCCAGGAGGACCAGTAATACCAATTTTAATTGATTTATGAGTATAAGGGTATATTTTACTGAATAGCTCATCATTGGGGTCATTATCAGACTCAATCTTTGATATTGCTCTTGAAATAGCCAGATGGTCATTATTAATAATGCGATTTAAAACATCATCTTGGTTAGCATTAACCATTTTTAAAATTATTTAATTATGAAAAAAGTTGACGGAATTCGTCAAAATTATAGATGATAAGATCCTTTTTGTCTTTTTTAACAAGGTTTTTTTCCTCAAGAAGCTTAATGGTTCGAGACACAGTTTCACGAGAAGTGCCAGCCATATTGGCAATGTCTTGTTGAAATGGCAAATTCCTTATTGTTACTTCACCTTTTTTAATGGTTCCTAATTCCTGTGCAAACCGTATTAATGTAATCGCAATTCTGTGCTCAGAGTCACTCAATGAAAGACTTTCAATATGCTGGTCACTTTTTCTAAGACGAATAGCTAATTCTTCAAGTAAGGCAATAGCGATTTTGGGATATGTTTCTAGGCAATCCAAAAAATCACTTCTAGAAAGAGTCAAAACCTCTGCATCTTCATTTGAAACTATATTTGCAGATCTTCCTTCACCATCTAAGAGCGACATTTCACCAAAAAAATCACTTTCTCCAAGAATAGCTAAAATTACCTCTCTCCCATCATCACTCTGACGCGTAACTTTAACAGCTCCACTTTTGATAATAAAAAAAGTTTCTCCTTGACTCTCCTCAAGAAGTATCATTTTTCCTTTTTCATAGGAACGTGAGACCATTTTTTCAGCAATGATATTTAAATCAGTATCTTTAAGATCAGAAAATATGGGAACATTTCTTAGATGTTGTGCTGTGCTCATAGTAGAAAATACTATAAATAAAAATAATTGAACAGGTTAAATCGAATAATTTATAACTATCTCGTACAAAAGTTTGTGATGATTGTCACAGAAAATGAAAAGTTCTAAAAAAGTATATAGTTAATTTTTCTTTTTGTCTTATGGCTAATTATACGATAATTTCGCCTGTTAATTATTTAAATAATATCTAAGGAAAAGATGGACAGACACCCTCAACAAATCAAGCGTGAACGACAAGACAAAAAACGTAATGCTATTAATAGCGCTAAACATTCCGATATGAGAACAGCAATAAAAAATGTTTTAGAATCTACTGATTTTTCAAAAGCCGAGAACCCTTACAAAAAAGCAGTAAGCGTTATTGATAAAATGGTGAGCAAAGGACATTTGAAAAAAAATACAGCTGCTAGAAGAAAGTCTCAAATTACTCGTCATCTAAATTCGCTAGTAAAATAGTTTTATTTTGTATCTGATATTTGATAATTAGGGGCCTCCTTAGTTATCTTAACCTCATGCGGATGACTTTCTTTAATACCTGCTTGCGTTGTCTGTATAAATTCAGCTTTTTTCTGGAAATCAGATATATCATTACCCCCGCAATAACCCATTGATGATCGTAGGCCACCCATTAACTGATGAATGGTATTTTTAACGCTTCCTCTGTAAGGAACTATTCCCTCTATACCTTCAGGTACTAATTTTTTATCTTCAGTGTTATTTTGAAAATATCTTGAACCATCTCCGTCCTGCATGGCTCCCAATGAGCCCATTCCTCTGTAAGATTTATATTGACGTCCTTCAAATAAAATAAACTCTCCTGGACTCTCATCCATTCCAGCGAGAATACTTCCTAGCATTACTGTATCTGCACCAGCAGCTATTGCTTTAGAGATATCTCCGCTATACCGTATTCCTCCATCTGCAATAACGGGTATATTTGCTTTTTTTGCTTCATCAACACAATCCATTACTGCGGTTAATTGAGGTACCCCTATTCCTGCAACGATTCTCGTTGTGCAGCTTGCACCTGCCCCAATACCAACCTTAACGCAATCTGCACCGGCATCTATCAATGCCTTTGTTCCATCAGAAGTTGCAATATTTCCACCAATAATTTGTAATTCAGGCATAGATTTTTTTATTTTTTTAATTTGATGTAACACACCAACTGAGTGGCCATGGGCAGTATCAACAACAATCACATCGACCTCTTTCGAATGGAGCTCTTGAGCTCTTTCTAAAAAATCTTTTGTTACGCTTAAAGCTGCACCAACTCTTAGTCTACCGCTATCATCTTTACAGGCATGTGGAAAATCTTCTTTCTTTTGAATATCCTTAACTGTTATTAGTCCTGCAAGGCTTCCGGAGTTATCTACAACTAGAAGCTTTTCAATTCTATGCTCTTGTAAGACTTTTTTAGCTTGTTCTAAGGTTGTTCCTTGAGGCACTGTTACAAGTTTTTCTCTTGTCATTCTTTCTGTAACCTGTAATGTCTCATCGGTTTCAAATCGAATATCCCTATTGGTAATTATGCCTATCAGCTTTTCATCTTCTACAACAGGTAGTCCGCTAATCTTGTATAACGACATTACTTCTTTAGCTTCTTTGATTGTCTTATTGCTTGAAAGGGTAACAGGGTTAACAATCATGCCGCTCTCATAACGCTTAACACGATCAACCATAAGAGCCTGGTCTTCTATAGGTAGATTTTTATGAATTATTCCTATCCCACCTTCTCTTGCCAGTGCTACAGCCATTCCGCTTTCAGTAACGGTATCCATTGCTGCAGAAAGTAAAGGGATATTCATTTGTATTTTTTGAGTAAGTCTAGTTTTAACACTAACTTGACTTGGTAAAATTTTTGATTTTTGAGGAACAAGCAGAACATCATCAAATGTTAGTGCTTGTTTGAATGGTGGTCTATTCTTCATTTATACTCTACTGACTTTATTTATTTTATTTACTGTAGAAAAAATTTTATTATTAATAATCAGCTCTTCAGCTTTCTCAATGTCTTTGGCAAACACTCTATCTTTTTTTGAAAGAACTTTGGATTTTTTTAATAAAGACATTAAAGCTTTTAAGCTTTTACTTGATGAATACTTTTGATGAAATCTATAGTTTATATTTCCAGAGACGAGTATTTCGATTGCTAAAATCCTTCGAACATTTTCAATTATTTTCAAACAAGATCTTCCTGCCCATGGCGCCATACTTACAATATCTTCTTGCCCACCAGAGGTTGAGATAGAGTCAACACTGGATGGATGCGCTAACGTTTTATTTTCTGAAGCAAGAGAGGCAGCGGTTACATGTGCAATCATAAAGCCAGACTCGAGCCCGCTATTTACAGCTCCAAACATTGGTAAATTACCATCAGCCCCTTTCATGATATAATGAATTCGCCTTTCAGATATTGCTCCAATTTCAGAAATTGCAATTGACAAAGAGTCAAGTGACTGCGCTATCGGTTCTGCGTGAAAATGTCCAGAATTGCGAATTGTGCGATTAGGAAATATTAATGGGTTGTCTGAAATTGAATTAATTTCATTATTAATTGTTTTTTCTGTATTTAAAAATACATCCCATGAAGTACCATGTATATGTGGAATACAGCGCATGCAATATGGGTCTTGAACTTTGTTACAATCTTTATGCGATTTTATTATTTCACTGCCATTTAAAATGCTGTATAAATTTTTCGCTGAAACATTTTGACCTTTATGTTTTTTAAGTCTATGAATAGCAGGATTAAATACCTCTCGTGTTGACAAGCTAGCTTCAACAGAAAGGGCAGAAATGATGTCTGCTGAGTATAGAAGATTTTGTGCTTCAAAAAGAGCCCTAATTCCAATAGCGGTTGATACTTGCGTTCCATTTATTAGACTTAAACCTTCTTTTGCATCCAGCTCAATTGGGTTAATTTTAACTTTATCAAGAGCTTTTTTACTGCTTACGATTCTACCGTTATAGCTTACATTGCTCTCACCAATCATTCCGCAAGCTAAGTGAGAAAGAGGTGCTAAATCACCAGACGCTCCTACAGACCCCAATGAGGGAATCACTGGCAAAATACCGTTATTAAACATGCCAATCATATGTTGTACCAATTTTGGTCTAACTCCACTAAAACCTTTCGCCCATGTTAGAATTTTAAGAACCATGATTACCCTTACAATACCATTATCAAATGGCTTGCCAAGAGCAGACGCATGAGAGCGAACTAAATTTAATTGTAACTGCTTAATGTCGCTCTTTTGTATTGAAACAGAGCTCAATTTGCCAAAACCGGTATTTACACCATAAACTAAATCACCGCTTCTTATAACAGCTTTTAATGCATCGTTTGATTTTTTAATGGATTTTTTAGCTATTTGAGATAAACGTAAAGAGCCTTGCGAGCTAAAAAGATAACTTAGATCAATCCAAGAAATGGATTTATCTGAAATAATTAACGCTTCCATTGGCAAATTTAGCTCTTTTTATTAACAATTAAAAACATGTGTTAATCTAAAAGGGTTCTTTGCTCTTCAGGTTAATACAGATGTAATTTTTAATATAAAACAAAGGTTATATCATGAAACATGCTCTATTCTACTCTATCTTAACTTTAATTTTAGGGTGTTCAATGTCTTCAAATAATACAATTAATGAAAATAATATGAAACTTACCAGCGATAATCCATTTTTTGAAAAAAGTAGTTTGTATATGAACTATCCTCCATTTGATTTAATAAAAAATAAACATTATATGCCAGCATTTTTAAAAGGAATGTCAGATCATCTAAATGAAATAGAATTAATTATAAATATTAGTGAAAAGCCAACTTTTGATAATACAATAGTGGCTATGGAAACCTCTGGTCAGCTTTTAGATAGAGTTGCAACAGTTTTTTTTGCACTTATCTCAGCTGACACTAATGACGAAATGGAAGATATTCGGGCAGATATAGCACCAAAACTTTCTGCTCACAGCGATAAAATCTTGCTTAATTTTAAACTTTTCAAAAAGGTTGAGGAACTTTATGAATCAAGAAATACCCTCAATTTAGACAGTGAAAGTGTTCTTTTGATCGAGAAATATTACACTGATTTCATTCGTTCAGGCGCTCAACTTTCAGGAGAAGAAAAAGAAAAATTAAAATTAATAAATACAGAGATTTCCGTTCTACAAACAAATTTTAGTCAAAACGTTCTCAAAGAAGTAAATGCTTCAGCCGTTACCATTAACACGCGCAGCGAACTTGATGGATTATCAGATGGTGCAATAGAATCTGCTGCAAACGAAGCTCTTTCTAGGGGGCTTGAGGGAAAATATGTAATAGCTCTAAAAAACACTAGTGGCCAGCCTTCCCTTTCTTCTTTGAAAAATAGATCTATTAGAGAGAAAATTCACAAAGCCTCTCTTTCTAGAGGCAGTCGTGGAGGAGATTTTGATAATCGTAAAATTCTCGTAAAGGTCTTAAAGCTTCGTGCCGAAAAAGCCTTGTTGATGGGATATGAAAATCACGCAGCCTATGTGCTAGAAACTCAAACAGCTCAAAATCCTCAGAACGTTAATAGGAGATTAAGCAGCTTAAGCCCTAAATCTTTATTGAATGCAAAGAAAGAAGCTGTGGATTTACAAAAAATGATTAAATCAGAAGGTAAAGATTTTAAACTTGCGTCGTGGGATTGGGATTTTTATACTGAGAAAGTTCGCGCAAAGCGCTACAGTTTTGATGCGAATCAATTAAAGCCATATTTTGAGATGGACAATGTTCTTCAAAACGGTGTTTTTTATGCTGCAACGATGCTTTTTGGGATTACTTTCAAAGAGCGCTTTGATCTTCCACTCTACCATGAAGATGTGCGGGTTTTCGAAGTATTTAATGAAGATAATAGCGTATTGGCATTGTTTCTATTTGATGGTTATGCAAGAACAACAAAAAGAGGTGGTGCTTGGATGAACGCGTATGTTTCGCAATCAGAATTAAAAGATAATCTACCCGTTGTGGCAAACCACCAAAATGTAGTCAAACCTCCAAAAGGTGAACCTGCGCTAATGTCTTTTGATGAAGTAATAACGATGTTTCATGAATTTGGTCATGCTTTGCATGGTATGTTCTCGGATGTTAAGTATCCCTATTTCTCAGGAACATCGGTTCCAAGAGATTTTGTTGAATATCCATCACAAGTTAATGAGATGTGGGCTGTATGGCCATCAGTGTTGAAAAATTATGCTGTTCATTACAAAACTGGAAAAACAATGCCAAAAGAGTTGCTCGACAAGGTATTATCTGCTCAAAAATTTAATCAAGGGTTTTCGACAACAGAATACCTTGCATCCTCAATATTAGATCAATCGCTCCATCAGCTCAAACCGTCCGATATTCCAGAGGCGCAAAATCTAATGGAGTTTGAAAAAAATATTCTTATTGATGCTGGGATCTCATTTGAAGTAATTCCTCCACGCTACAGGAGTACTTATTTTTCTCATATTATTGGAGGTTATTCTGCGGGATATTACTCATATATATGGAGTGAGGTTTTAGATGCAGATACTGTAGAATGGTTTAAATCAAATGGTGGTTTAACAAGGAAAAACGGTGATCGTTTTCGAGCGGCCTTACTTTCAAAAGGTGGCAGTAAAGATGCAATTCAACTTTTTATAGATTTTAAAGGATCTGAGCCTAATATTCAGCCCTTGCTGGATCGAAAAGGACTTAATTAAGGACTATTTAAATCCTCTAAATATTTAAATACTTGCATTTGTACAGGAATGCTTTCACTAAATAAAGCTCCATACCGCTTACTTATCACCCTATCATCCATCACAATAAAAATCCCTTCATCGTAAGATGTTCTTATTAAGCGACCAAAGCCCTGCCTAAAACGAATAACTGATTCTGGTAATGCATAATCCATGAAACTATTCCCGCCTTGAGATTCAATCATTCTACCATATGCTTTAACTATTGGATCGGTAGGTACATCAAATGGCATTTTAATAATCATTAAAATTTCTAAAAGATCTCCAGGGAGATCTACTCCCTCCCAAAATGCATTTGTACCAAGAAGAATACCGTTAGGGCTTTGTTTCATACCTCTAATTAATCCCATTCTAGAGGTCTGCCTTTTTTGAGCAAAGATAGGTAGATCTATAGCCCGATTCATTTGTTTTAATAATTTTAATGTATTTTCTAATTGAGCTCTGGAAGTAAAGAGAACCATCATTCTCTTATTAAACTTGTTATGACAGTGAACTATCGTTTTTGCAATTACGTCAGGTCTTTGACCATCATCTCCGGAATATTGAAAATAGTTTACTTGGTCATTATAACTAAAAGGGCTCTCGAAAACATTGGTCGATAATCCATCAAAGTCCATCTCATTCAAGCCTACACGATTTAAAAAATAATCGAAAGTCATTTTAGTTCTAAGTGTTGCGCTGGTTAATACACAATGATCAACATTGTTAAATATAGTATTAGCTATATCGTAGCCTGGCTCTATGGGAGCCATATTAATGGTTAGAACCAACTGAGAGCTTCCAGAAAAATTCCTAAAAGTTCCTTCATACCAATAAACATTGCTATTATTTTGCTTTGAGGTTATTAATTCAGTCAATATTAATAGATCTGATAGTGAACCTTCCCCTCTTTCAAAAAGCTGATGCAATTCAAGAAAATCATCTTTTGTTTCATCTATATCTAGAAGATCTTCTCTTATTTTTCTTATATGATTTCTTAGACCTCTTACGGCTAACTTAAAATCATTTATCTCATTTTCTAATGGAGTAAAATGTTCATTTAGGTCTTCTATGATAAATTTCGTTGAATATTTAGACTTTTCATCAAAATGATGCAACGCATTGGAGGTCATTCGCTCAAAGAAATTTTTTAATTTAGTTCTGGCAGTTTCACCCAACCCTTGAAGTGTAGATCTGCTAATTTCAAACTTAGGATGGATAGATGCGATATTTCTTAGACTGCTATTCCATCTTATAGAATGACTATGCTTTGGGTCAATGCGGTCTAATATATAATTTATAGTTCTATTATCAAATGATGCTGTTAGTTGATGGTAAGCGGCTTTTGGTAGGTTGTGAGCCTCATCAATTATAATTGCATTATTTTCAGGTAAAAACCCCAACGAATCTCCAGGCTCAGCCTTTGACTGCGCATCAGAAATTAGCAATGCATGATTAACAACTATTAAATTCGCCTGATATGCCATTTTTCTCAATGGTCCAAAAAAACAACCTTCATTCTTTGCGCACATTGAACTAGTACAAAAACCCTGTTCGCTATGAATTAAGCCAATTAAGCGATATGTAAAACCATTTGTAAAGCCAGGACATTCATCAAGGTCACCCGTTGATGTATGTTCAAGCCAAACTAATACAGGCAATAAATTCATAGCTTCATCACCATTTAGCATTTTTTCAGAACTATTTATAAGCCAAGTCAGTCTGGTTTTACATAAATAATTATTTCTCCCTTTAATGAGGACAGCCTTAATTGGCGCATCAATTGCTTTTGAAAGAGTAGGTAAATCATTTTTAAAAAGCTGGTCTTGCAAATGCTTTGTATAGCAAGAAAGGATAACAGGGTTATCGTTAGAATGTGAATGGGAGTATTTAATAGATCCATAAAGGTAGGCCATGCTTTTACCCAGACCGGTTCCAGCTTCCACCACCCCAATTCCGCCTTCATTGCACATTATATTTTCTACGTATTCACTAAATTCTACCTGGTTAGACCTTAATTCATAGGATTCAAAGGATTTACTTAGTAATCCACTTTCACCAAATACATCCTGAGAAGAAATATTGGTTAGGTTTTTTTTAGAGTCATGAAAAAAAATATTCTTACTAATGGGCTTTGCAAGTTGTGATGTAGTTATGCCTGTTTTAATATTTCCGCTTTTGGTTAAATAGTTAGCGATATTAACAAATAAGTCTTTATTGTAAATCTCGAATGGACTTAAAAAGCTAATTATGCTGGATATTAAATTAAGATTGTATGAGGCTACTTCATTTATCAACTCTACAAAAACTTCACCACAGTTTTCAGTATCTTTCTCTGCGCGATGAGCCCCTTCTGCTGATAGGTTAAAAAACTCAGAAACTGCGCTAAGGTTATGGGTAGGTTGAAAGAAAAGAAAGGCTCGCGACAACGTAAGAGTGTCGTAGTATTTTCTTTCGGGAAGATCTTTACCATTTCTCTCAGCCATAGATTGAAGGAATGAAACATCAAACGGTGTATTATGTGCAACGATTGGATGGTTACCTAAAAAACGTAAAAGATCATCTATGACGTCTTTTTCTAAGGGTGCATCATTTACCATATCATTAGTAATTCCAGTAATTTCTTGAATTAAGTTCGATATAGGGATTCGAGGATTAATTAAGGTGCAAAATCTATCAGTGGGTTTACCTTTGTCAAAAAGAACAGCGGCCACTTCAATAGGGCGATCATTTGTTACATCTAGCCCAGTAGTTTCAAAGTCAAATGCGATAAATTTATCTAGCTTTAAAGCTGATAGTAATTCTGAGCGGTTCATTAAAACTAATAACTACTTTATAAATTCGTGATCTGGAGAGTCTACTTTAAACGTGGGGATTACTTTTCCAGAAATGAAATAGAAATAATATCTAGAAAATAAAAACAACGGTAATGTTAAAAATATGAACCAGGGATAACGCATAGTTAAAAACATTGTAGGGATGAAAACGACATACATTCTACATCTTTGAAAGTGCCGTATTGCAATAGGAAACAAAACAGCAACTAAGGGAAACGGTAAAAAAAGTGCAGCTATGGTGCTAATCATTGGATCATCGTTTATAAATCCAGCTGTAGAAATTATAATAGTACAGAGAATTATAAATACAAGAGATGGTATTAAATCTTTTTTTGAAGGTATGGGTTCGCTGACTGCGTTAAAAGATAATTTCCAAGTCATGTGCCCAACTAAAAAAAACAAAACATACGGTATTCCAAAAGTTAACAAATCTAGGGATAAATAAAGCGGATTAGCACCAATCAAGAATAAGGCATAACCATAAACAAAAATTATTAATTGATAAAGATAGGGTGAATAATTCGTGATATTTTTAAGCTTAGAATTAAAAATAAAATCAAAAATAATGGAAATAATTAGCGCAATGAACAAATACAGTGAAAATGAATCCCATTTCCAATAAAACCATCTATCTTCTATATGCATTACCACATTATTTCCAGATATAACCATTGCCCAAATAGCAAACCATCTCAAAGGTTTTAAATTAAAAAATTTATTAAAAATAGAGAAAAAACTGGAAAGATTTTTATAAAAATCTGTTCCTTTTAGAATATATTTTTCAGCTAACAATCTCTATCCGATCAAAGCTTTGCCAAATAATGAAAAATATATTTCATTAAAAATGATAAAAGCGACTATACTTGCAGCTATCAAAAGAAAGATTTTGACAAGACCTTCATGAATTTCTGCCCCGTTCATACCTTGTTTCAGTTCAAGCATATATTCTTTTATTCCCCACTTATTAATTATAAAGATTGCGGTTAACATTCCACCTATTGGCAACATATACTTTGATGATAAATAGTCCATTGCATCAAAAAAAGACATGCCTAATGGAGCCGTTATATTTATACCGCCCCCAAGCGATAAGGAGCAAAAAACACCTACAACTGTTATAACTAATCCAAATTGAATAGTAGCTTTTTTTCTAGACCAACCTTTTTGATCTATAAAATATGCTGTAACAACTTCTAGTATTGAAATAGCAGAGGTTAATGCTGCCATAAATAGTAAAATAAAAAATAAAGTGCTCCATAATACTCCACCAGCTAATTGTGGAAAGATTGACGGCAAAATAACAAAAATTAGGCCGGGGCCTTCCGCAGGATTAGCTCCCAGGGCAAAAACTGTAGTAAAAATGGCTACTCCTGCAAGAATTGCAATTGCAGTATCTAAAAATATTACCCAAAGTGCTGATGTTAATAAATTTTGCTTTTTATTCAAGTAGCTTCCATATGTAATCATTGTACCCATACCAAGACTGACAGTAAAAAATGAATGACCCAACGCAAGAACAATCGCCGATGCTGTTAAGTCTTCAAATCTTGGTTTGAATAAAAAGGATAGGCCTTGCATTCCGCCATCCAGGGTCATACCTCTAATAGCTAATACACCCAAAAGGACAATAATAACGGGCATCATTATTTTTGACCATTTTTCAATTCCCCCCTTAACGCCTTGGACAATAACAAAAATACATAAAGACATAAAAATTACTTGATAGAAAACTGGGCTTAATGAAGAGGTAATAAATGCGTCAAATGCTGCACCAGCAGCGTCGGGGTTACCAGACAAATTATTAAATACGCCGAAAAGTGAGTCAACAACATATTTTAAAATCCACCCACCCACTACACCGTAGAAAGATAAAATTACAAATGCAGAGGCTACACCAAGAAACCCTACCCATTTCCAATTACTTTTTGGTGCAATTTTTTCAAATGCACCTACAGGGCTTAATTGAGTATTTCTTCCAATAACAAGCTCAGCAATTACAATGGAAAGACCTACAATAAGAATACAAACCAAATAGACGATTGTAAAGGCTCCTCCTCCATTTTCACCAGCCATAGATGGAAATTTCCATATGTTACCTATTCCAACTGCAGAGCCAGCTGCAGCAAAAATAAAGCCTAATTTTGAACCCCATTGTTCGCGTTGATTATTCATTGGTTTTATCAGTCTCCATATTATTTTTTTCTAAATCTTCATTCATTACAGAATTAAAGGGATGCAGATGTGCTTCAACAACAGCATCAAGAAGACCATAAATATAGACAATGATAATCCACCATCCATACCGGTTTCTTTTATGAAGATAATTTTCCTTATCTAGTGAATTCACATCTTTTGAATCATTATATTTGCTCGAATAATCGTAATAAAGATATGTAGATGCAATTCCTGCTGAGGTAAGCAAAGAGCCTTTTAAAGGTTGATTGTTATAGAATTGACCGCCGCCTGGATAGATAAAAGCCCTCAGAGCAGCAACCCTTGGTGATTTCAATTTCAAACTATCTTGGTTGGTATTTTGACTCACAGTAAAAGAAAAAAAAAGTAAAAAAAAAATGATATGATATTTTTGCATTACTTCGTTAGTGCAATGCATTCAATTTCAATATCTGCTCCCCCTGGAAGCTCTCGAACGGAAACTAATGACCTTGCAGGCGCATTCGCCTCTTCTAACCACTCATTAAAAACTTCGTTAATTTCAACGTAGCGGGACATATCTGTTATAAATACTGTAAACTTAACAACTTTAGAAAGATTTGAATCTGCTCGCTCAAGAATAGCTGAGATATTTTTGAAAACTTGCCGCGTTTTATCTTTAAAGCTACCAGCAATCATTTTACCGGTATCCGGATCAATCGGTATTTGTCCAGATGTAAAGATAAAACCGTTAGATACGACTCCTTGATTGTAAGAACCAATGGGGTTTGGGGCATGGGCATCATTTATTACTTTCTTCATAATTACCTTTAAGGGTTAAGTGACATACAGGCTAAGCCAATATTTGAGTCAAACTGTCTCTCTGTTCGTAAATTAATTTTGCGGATAATAAATTCTCCTGCTACTGCAACGCTAGCTTCAAATAAGTGTCCGCCTTTAGCGTGAAAATGATGATCGGATATAGTAACGTGAGCATGAATAAACGGTACACCATCTTTTAACAGAATATTTCCTTGCAGTGAAGATAATTCCCATGTTTCAGAGAAAATTTCTCTAATATACTCTTTTTCTTCTAAAATATATGCACCAAGCTCAATATCTTTAATTGCGCCAATTCCAGACAATTGCCCATTTGATATATTTTTTCTGTTACAAAACGATGTTAAGGATTTCATAATTGGTTCATTCTGCTCCAAAGAAATTAAATAAGTATTTCCGTCTCGCTTATACTGCATTAGCTTCCTCAATTTTTACTTTAAAAATTTCTATTGATTTCTTCATTGCGAGCTCAAGAGACTTTTTGTCTTTGCCTCCAGCAGTAGCAAGGTTAGGCTTTCCGCCACCTCCTCCTCCCATAAAAGCACCAATCTCCTTTGCTAGCTCATCTGCTTTAATGCCTTTTATTACCAAATCATTTGAAACGGCCATAGCCATGGATGGCTTTTCATTAATTATCGCACCTAAGACTACCACACCACTTTTAATTTTATTTAGTAGTGAATTTCCATAATCTTTCAATTCATTCATGTCGATTAAATCGGTGAAAGCTGACATAAGTTTAGAATCATCACACTGAATAGCTTCTTTGATGATGCTTTCATAGCTGGTTGGTGAATTAGACTTTTTGTGCTGCTTAATTTGCTTTTCTAATATTTTCTTATCATTTAATAATTTATCTACGCGATCAGATACTGTGTCAATATTGCACTTGAGCTGCAATTTTACATTTTCAAGAATAGCAAAATTTCCTTGCACATATTCGACGGCTTTTGGACCAGTAACAGCAACCAATCGACGAACACCTGATGCCAATGAAGATTCTTCAGTAATTTTAAATAATCCAATATCGCCTGTACGATTTACGTGCGTTCCACCACATAATTCTTTAGAAAAATCAGCAATTGTAATCACGCGAACTTCATCTCCATACTTCTCACCGAACATAGCAACAGCACCATCTTTTTTTGCTTGATCAAAAGATTGGGTAGCTACGTCAAGCTTTTTATTTAATATAATTTCTTTATTTACAATTTTTTCAATTTCTCTAATTTCATCATTTGTAATTTTTTCAAAATGTGTAATATCAAATCTTAAATAACTAGGATGAACTAAAGACCCGGCTTGTTGAGCATGGTCTCCTAAAACAATTTTAAGGGCTTTATGCATAAGATGGGTCGCGGTATGATTTTTTCTTGTCAACTCTCTTTGATTGTTATCAATTTGGCATTCAACAGAAAAGTTTTTACCGTTTATTTTTCCAGAACAACTATGAACTATTAATTCGCCATCATATTGCACATCTTGAACCGTTAAATCTATTCCTTCGCCTTTTATAAATCCACGGTCACCTACCTGCCCACCTGATTCTGGATAAAATGGGGTTTTATCTAAGACTACATAATGCTCTTTATCTTTTGAATAATATTTAACAATATCAGCACTAAGCGAACTAGAGTTGTAGCCAGTAAATTCTGAATTATCACATTTTTTGACAATTGTCCAATTTATTTTCGAAGGCTCAACAGTAAATTTTTCTGCAGATTTTGCTCTCTTTCTTTGTTGGTTCATTTCTTTTTCAAACCCTTTAAGATCAACAGATAGACCCTTTTCACGAGCCATTAACTGTGTTAAATCTAAAGGAAATCCAAAAGTATCGTAAAGTTTAAATGCTTCGGGGCCAGGTATAGTTTTTCCTGACATGTCAACTACAACCTTTTTAAAATGTGAAATACCTCTATCCAAGGTCTCATTGAAGGATGATTCTTCAGCCTTTACTATTTTTTCAATATGACTTTTCTTTTCAATTATCTCAGGAAAGGTTTCACCCATAACTCCACAAAGAGGGTCAACTAAATTATACAAGAAAGGCTCACTTATATCAATTGATCTCCCAAATCTAGCTGCCCTACGCAATATTCTTCTTAAAACATAACCCCTTCCATCGTTACTTGGTAAAGCTCCATCTGCTATAGCAAAAGAAAGCGTTCGAATATGATCTGAAATTACTTGAAATGGTATCGGGTTATGAGCTGCAGATTTTTCAGATATCTTTTCAATTTGCGTAATTAAAGGAATAAATAGGTCCGTTGCATAGTTATTATCTTTATTCTGAATAACAGAAACTATTCTTTCAAAGCCTGCACCCGTATCTACATGTTTAGAATTTAAGTTCTCCAGTTTTCCATCTTTATTACGATTATGTTGAATAAATACTAAATTCCATAATTCCCAATAAAGATTGGATGAATTAACACCTTTTGGGCTTTGTGTTTTCAAATCATCTCCGATAAAATAATGTATTTCAGAGCAAGGTCCACAAGGACCCGTATCACCCATTTCCCAAAAATTATCCTTTTTATCAAATTTTAAGACTCGATCCGGTGAAATATCTGTGACTTTTGGCCATAGCTTATATGCTTCTTCATCCTCATGGTACACTGTCACCCATAAACGATTTTTATCCAAACCCCACACTTCGGTGAATAATTCCCATGCCCATTTAATTGCTTCGGCTTTGTAATAATCACCAAATGACCAGTTGCCAAGCATTTCAAAAAAAGTATGATGAAAAGTGTCAACACCAACTTCTTCAAGGTCGTTATGCTTACCACTTACTCGAATACATTTTTGACTATTTACAGCACGAGAAAAATCGGGTAGCTTTTGATCAAGGAAAATTGATTTAAACTGATTCATGCCTGCATTTGTGAAAAGAAGCGTAGGGTCATCGATGGGAACTACAGGGGAACTCCTAACAAATTTATGATTTTTTTCTTTGAAAAAATCAATAAATGCACTTCGTATTTCATTGCTATTCATATAATCAAAACATAAAAGATGTTTCAATAGAAGTAATATCTATTGTTTCACTAGCCCCATCAATACGACCATTGGCATTATAATCGCGAAATGAGCGTCTGAAAATATAATTTAAAACTAATCCCTGTCCCATAGAAATTCCTAGATTATACCCTATAATAGTACTTTCGGAATATTCAAATTTAAACGGATTTGGAACATTTCTTTGTTGGTAAAATGCTGATGCATGCTTAAATCTACTAAAACCTTTTTTTAAACTTAGAGAAGAAATGAAGCTTTGGTTTTTTCTTTCAATAAACTGTGAATTATCTTCTGACCACAAACTACCAATCATATCATTATAGGATAAATTTACCTGCAACAAACCACCTAAATTAACGGACGCTCCAGAAAAGTACCCTTTCTGCTCACCATACTTGCCCAAGCTAGATTCTTTTGTACGTAATATGACTTGGTTTGAATTATTTTTAATAAAACTTATTCTTTCTATCTCATAAAGACGATTCCAATAATCAAATTCGAACATTCCATTTGGAATCATTCTATATTCGAATTTGAATTTGAGCGGTCCAAATTGCGATGCAAGTCCGAATGGAATTATACCTATGCCAAGATTTTTAATTTTTTTTGTTTCCGGGTTAATAGCCTTACCAAGCATTTGAGAAGCTTGAGAGTAAACAGTAATAGAATAATTTTTATTTTTTACCAATGGATAACCTAAATCAAAAGCAATCGCCATAACTCCATCAGAATCTTCGCTTACATTAATCGGCTCATCCTTTTTTAGAATATTTTCATCTAAAACAAATAAGTCTCCAACATATCCAGGAATTCGACTATCAAGCGTATCTGTTATTCCGTCTCCATCAATATCCCATTCATTGGGGTCATAATCGGATAGACCGTCTCCATCAGAATCTAACCACCATTTATTATTATTTGGAAAATCATCAACAATATTTGGGCGTCCATCATTATCACTATCTTTTAATCCTAAATATTGATTCCTATCTGAAACAATTGTAATTCCCAGCGGCAGTCCTATTAATGCGCTCGTTTGAATTCTTCCTCCAAACAAACCAGCGTTTTCCTTTAAGTCATTTATAAACGATTTAAATTTGATAGATTGGTAATTTTTTTCAAAACTAACCCCAATTTTTCTATCCTGAGGGTATAACATAGAATTAGAATAATCATTTACAAGAATACCGTAACCTAGGCTTACTTTATTTAATGCCCCTATTCTAGCGTAAGTTGCTTCACCGGGATTCCCATATTTCACGTAATATATTTTGTCAATTAGGGTATTTTTAATAGATGTTGCAGAAGAAAAATCCCACCCCTCTGAGCGTACTTTGCCTTCCGCATCAAAGTAGAGGACCAAATCAAATGCAACAGCAAACTTTCCAATAGGAACCAACGGTCTCATAGCAACTTGATTCCATATCTTACCATCAATAGTCACCGATCCAATCGCGCCATTATTTTTAATTTGAGCTCGAACTGCGTTGCTAGTTGAAATAGCAATTATTGTGATGAGAAATGTAATTAAATATCTTCTCATATTGTTTTTTAAATTACCCAATAGAATAAATGCTGTTCAATGACAAAATCATCATTTCAATCATCTCTTTTTTCGAATTAAATTTTAATACATCATGACAGATAATATCAAACCATTAACTAGTGAAATTCTGAAATATAGCGATCAAGAATTCAAGGACTATATTTTTAATCTTCAGGACTATCTTCAAAAACAATTAAAGGGAGGGCTTTCTATAGATGAAATATTGGATATTGAAGATCCATTTGAATCGCTTGAGCCCGTTTTACCTGAAGAAGTATATCCAATAATGGTTCTTGCTATGATAAACAATATTAGAAGTGATACTGTTATGGAAGCACTTATCGAAGGTTTTCAAGAGGGTGTTGCTAGCTATACCAAAGCGAACGATGGCTAGAATAACAATATTAGCTTTGGCCACATTAAATATTGTGATCAGTCAAAAATCGCAGATTGAAAAAATAAATATTGCCTCAAAAAAAAATGGATTAACTATCTCGATCTTTTCAGATGTCAAAATCCAACCTTCGCAAATCACAGGTTGGTATAACCCATCAACGTCATGGTCTTATATCACCGTATATAATGCTAGCGGTAATATTGAGGCTTTAAATAAAACGTTTACAAGTGACGGAATTACCGCATTAGAAATAATTCAACTAGATGAATCTTTGCAACTTGGCCTAAGAACCACTAACCCCATAGAGCAATTTGAGTTCTATAATAAATCTGCCGATTCAATAATCACAGCTTCGTTGCGATATCCTTTAAATCAAGCTCTTGCATACATTAATAAAAAAGAAAAAGATGCAAAAACAAATAATAAAAACCTAGCAACGCTATTAAAAAAATACATGTCAGAAGTGACATTTTTATTCGTATTAATTTTACTTATGACTCTTGGAGATTAAGACATGAGAGATCTCTTACCATACTATGCAATATTTTATGTAGCTGGTATTTTGTTTATGGCGATTTTCTTTAGATTTTACCATAGAAAAAAGACAACGCTCAAAGATTCTGATAAAAAATGAAACTATTACTCATTTGTTTTGTAACGGTAAGTTTATCCGTTTCTCAAAATGTTCATCAATCAGCTAGTCAAATAATTGATAGCTTTAATGGTATTCCAATTAAGAATAATCATATTACTCACTTGCTACTCGACATTGCTCGAAATGGCCATCAACTTGACACTGACTCCAAATCAAAACTTGAAGAGCTTGGCTTTAGCTTTGATCAACCATTAGTAAATCGCAATAGATTGCAGCGACCTGAGAGTGTGGGGTTAGATAAATATTACGACGTAGAATATTTTAGAATACATTATACGACAGCAGGAAGAAACGCTGTGAGGTCTTTAGATAATAATTCAAATAATATTCCTGACTATATAGAATCACTGGCTGAGGTTTTCAACTATGTTTCAAAAGTGCTTCATGATAATATGGGGTTTATTAAACCTCCAGGAGATGGATATTATTCTTCCAACTATGATAATGGAGGCAATGACAAATACGATATCTACGTAAGGCAATTAGCTTCAAATTTTTATGGCTATGTTCAGTTTGAGCAATATGCCCAAGGCACAGGTGACAATGAAAAAACATCAAATATTATTGAAAATAATGCAATCACAAGCTACATGGCTATGCGAAATAGCTATACCAACTTTAACCAACTTAGTGAGCTCCAAAATATTCAAACAACGATAGCTCATGAATTTTTTCATACTATCCAACTGGGTTATGATGGGTGGGAAAAACAATGGCTTCTTGAAGCAACTGCTGTATGGATGGAGGAAGAATTATTTGATGATATCAACGATGTTTACCAATATATGTCAGAATGGTTTAGATACCCGCACAGGTCTCTTGATGAAGAGGGAACCCATGCCTACGGTTCATACATTTTTTTTGAATATATTGAACAAAATATGGGTGGAAATGAAACGGTTAGAAAAATATTTGAAAATTCTGTCAAAAATGATAGCAAAGAAAAGGATGGCTCTCATGCCGCGATTGACCTAGCGCTAAATCAAAAGGGATTTACATTTAAGCAGGCTTTAAATTCAATGTCGGTTGCAAATAAGATAATGTCATCAACTTCAATTGCAGGAATTTATAAGTACGAAGAAGCTGAAAATTACCCTATCGATGGCCCTACTATATTCAAAACTTTAAATTTTAAATCAGGAACTCTTGATTTTATTGAGTCTTCAAGGTTAAATCGATTTGGAGCTCAGTACGTAACTGTTATAGCTAAAGAACCCGTACTCGTAGAATTAAGTAAAATGAATGGCTCGAATACGAACTTAAAACTAAATGCAATACTTGAGAAAAAGGACAATTCTTATCTAATTATTTCAAATGAAAAAATAAATATTGACCCTATTGATCTTAAATCAATTCATATGTCAATTGTCTCAGATGATACAATGGATTTAGACTTGAGCTATAGACTTACATTTAAAGATGGGATAAGTGGAACAAATTCTAATCTCTCAATTCCTTTTACTGTTGCTGATCCATATCCAAATCCATTTAGAAAAGAGATATCTTTTTCAGTAACAATCTTAGATGAGGTTTTGATTAGTATAGCTATTTTTGATCTAATGGGTAGGCAAATTAGAGCCTTTCCTAGCAAACAAATGACACCGGGAACATATAAATATAAATGGAATTCAAATGATGAAATGGGGAATAGCGCTTCTACAGGAAATTATTTCATCAAGATAAGCGACGGTCTAAATCAAGTTTGGAAACCAATTACTTTAGTAAGATAGTTTAACTAAAATAGCCTTTATAAATCAGATATGGAATTAGAATGTACAATATAGAGTCGCGAATTAAATAATAAACGATAATAAAGAGAATTACATACCAACCCTTCTTTTTAAAAAGAAGCTTAAATCCTCCTTCACGCTTAATCTCCAACCATTCATTCATGAATTTCGGATTAAATCTTGACACTATTCTTCTGGCTTAATCTTTCCAAACTTTAAGTTTTCGTATTTTTCCCACATAGTTTCTCCTGCAGCTTGTTGAAAGCGAAAAGCAAACGACATTGCCTCATCAAAGCTATTTCCAGCAAACTCTTCATTGCTATAGTATTCATCTATCCAACCTATAAATTCTTTCATTCCAACCTGATTGACCTGATCAAATATGCCATAAACCATTTCAGCTTTATTGTCATAATACCATGATGTTATGTCTCCATATCCCATATCTTTAATCATTTCCTGATGGGTATCATAAACTTGAGTCAAGTACGAAAAAAGGAAAATTTCTTTTGAATCTAAATCTAGCGTTTTCCAATAAACCGCTATAGCGTTAGGCTGAATTTCTTGTTTTTTTTCCTGTGAAATTCCTAAAGTAAATGACAATACAATTAATAATAGATATTTCATGTTAGTCCTCATTTTTCTCTGCTTCAAATTCTGATATCATATCTCTAAGCTCATCGATAGCTTTACTTTCTTTGACCCTGCCTCTTTTTTTACCTTTGTAATATAAATGACCTGCCCCTTTTCCAAAAGCAATTCCGAGGTCAGTATGTGTTGCTTCACCGGGACCATTTACAGCGCAACCCATCAATGCCAAAGTCATTGGGGTTTTTACATCTTTCAATTCTTCTTCAACCTCGCCTGCAATTTTAAATAGATCAACTTCAAGTCTACCGCATGTAGGACATGAAACTATCGTAACACCTTTACTTGCTAGTCCGAGACTTTTTAAAATTTCAAAACCAACATGAACTTCTTCAACGGGATCCTCGGTTAAACTCACACGGATAGTGTCACCAATACCGTTTGCCAATAAGTTGCCAATACCAACAGAAGATTTTATTGTTCCTGATTTTGCTGGCCCCGCCTCTGTTACCCCTAAATGAAGAGGGTAGTCGTATTTCTCAGAAAAAAGAGAATATGCGCCTATCATTAGATTGACATCTGATGCTTTTAACGATACAATTATATCTTCAAAATTATGCTCTCTGCAAATATCGATATGTCTTTTGGCGCTTTCAACCATTGCCTCCGCTGTAGGGAATCCATATTTTTCTATTAAATCTTTTTCAAGGCTTCCTGCATTTACCCCGATCCTAATAGGGAGATTAGCGCCTTTAACTTTTTCTAAAACCTCTCTTACTCGAGCTTTCCCACCAATATTTCCAGGATTAATTCTTATTTTATCAGCACCAGCATCAACAGCTTCTAGCGCCATCCTGTAATCAAAATGAATATCGGCAACCAAAGGTACATTCATTCGCTTTTTAATCTCATAAAGCGCCTTAGCTGCAGGCTTATTGGGAACAGTTATGCGAATAATATGGCAACCCGCCTCCTCAAGTCTTTCTACTTCTTTTAATGTGCCTGTAATATCATCGGTTTTGGTTGTTGTCATTGACTGAACGGTCACTGAATGCTCACCACCAATGATAAGATTGCCAATTTTAACTTCTCTGGTTTTTCTTCGTTTAATCATAATATTTGCTTGTATAAATTACAACGAATTAGCCTTTAAAAGGTTCATTCAAATATTGTTTCGCAAAATCTATTGCGGCGGTCTGATTTTTTAATTTGATACATTTTCTATAAGCGCGTTTTGCTTCAAATCGCTTGTTTTGAGTATCATAGATTTTTCCTTTTAGTAAGAATGCATTAGATAAAAAAATATCTAAATCGCTATTGTATTCATTTATACATCTGTCAAGATATATTAGAGAAGCTTTTTTATTATTTGTAAGAAAATAATAATTAGCCCACAAATAGCTAAGATAGGGATTGTATCTTTTTTGATGATAAGGTCTTTGCAGAACAATCTTCTTGTTCAGTAATTCAAGTTTTTCTAAAGCAGCATTAATCTTTCCATTCTGCATTAATCCCATAGCATGGTATAATCCGTATCCAAAATTATCTGGATATTTTTCCGAGACGGTCTGACTTACCTCTAAACCTTTTTCTTTATTTAGGTCAAAAAATTGATAAGTAATAGCCAAGATACTCATCGCTTCGATCCAGGCCCAAGTACTTTCATAGGCTGCAGTTTGCATTTTTCTTATACCTTCTTCTCTTGAAGGCGTGATACCCATACTTCTTGCTGCAATTTGAATAATTGGATTTTTTAGTCCCGCATACCACTCAACAACACCCAATGGCAAATAAACGTCTTTTGCTGCGTTTGGACCTTGATTGGACTTTTGAATGGATCTAAATCCTTGATACGCGGCATAAAAAGTTGATAAATATTTTTTCTGTCCTAAATAGATTCTAGCTTTGAGTGATTGTGAAGATCCAAGGTACAGCAAATACTCCGAATTATTGGGATATGTTATTACTAAAGAATCGTATACGATTTCAATCTCGTTTATTCTATTTACAAAATTACTGTATACGCGATCTGCGGAAAACATAGATTGGTCGTAATGATACCAGGCTGCTGCCCATACCACATGAACAACCGGATGATTGCGGTATTCTGTTCTAGCTTTTGATAAAATTTCTATGCTTTCTTCAAACTCGTAATTAAAAAAAGCATCTACACCTTTCATAACAACACTATCGCCGTTGTGTTGCGTAAATGACAATGAAAAGAAGCATTGGAATAATAAACTGTGTTTTATAGCTGCATTAAAGATGCGCATAAATTATGTAAACATAAAAATTAGATTTTAAAATCTAGATTAAATATTATCCAGATATTTTTCCAGATAAAAGTAGCCAGCCCCTAGCATCGTTATTAGTAGGATCAAGCTCCATGGATTTTGACCATGCGGCTTTAGCCAGTGCAGCTTCCTTCATTTTCCAATAGGTTATTCCTAGCCCAAGATAAGTTCTAGGGTCACTGGGTCGTAATTCTATCGCTTCTTGATAAGCGGCTAAGGACTCTTTAAATAAACCTTTTTCTCTATAAAAAGAACCTAATGTCTGCATTGAGCCAGGTAGCCAAGCAGCAGAATTGCGATTTACATTTATTGCTTTTCGAAACGCGCTTTGACCTAAGCTAGATTTACCTGAACGGTTGTATTCAACCGCCAATATATAATATGCCTGAGGTAATAAAAGATTAACTTTTTGATTGCTAGGATCGTAATACAAAAGATCTTCCCATGACGATGCTGCTCTTCCCCACTCACTTGACTTAAAATAGCCCAGGCCTTGCTTAAACCGAACATCTTCGTTAGCTGGATCTAAACGTACAGCATCGCTGTACGTCAACGCTGCGTACAAATGCTTACTTTGGGATGAATACAAATCCCCTAAAGCTATGTATGGCTCATGATTAGTGGGATTGATTTTAATTGACTCCTGATAGCTTGACTTCGCTTTTTCCATGTCGCCCATTCCTTCAAAAGCTTTGCCTTTAAATAAAATAAATGCTTCTTGCCTTGGAAATTTATCTTGTCCAGTTTGAGCTAGTCTGGCTGCATATTCAAAATTAAACGCATCTAGATTTTTTCTAATTTTAGAAACTAATTGGGCTGGGCCAGTAGGATCTTTTTCTGCAGATTTAGCCAATACTTCATCGGAAAAAGAGCGATCTTCTTTTTCATTGAAAAAGGTTGCCATAGCTTCAATAGTAGCCCTGTGATTAGGCTTAATGTCTAGGGCCTCATCAAAAGCATGGCGAGCTTTTGTCATTTGATCAAATCTAGCATAATATGCACCCAAGTGAAAGTGCGCATCAGCGTTCAAAGGGTTTTGCGCCGCTAATCGTAAATAAATTTCTTTTGAATCATCAAAACGACCAGAGGCCTCGTAATTCCTCGCTAAGTCAACTTGCTTTCTAAAATCATTTGGTTCAGTACGTGCAGCATTTTCTAGCTCAAGCGTTGTTGGCGTTCTTTGAAGCCTAACAGATTCTATTTTCTTTTTCTGCTTACCTTCAAGAAGGCTTGTTGCTCTGGCAAGATTTCTTGTGCTCATTTCAAACGCTTCAGCTATGTTATAAATGTCATTTGCATACTTAACTGGGCTAATCGTTGGTATATCACTAACTCTTGGCATCTTGGCCCTAGTAATTCCGCTGGAAGTTTTATTACTTCCGGATTTTTTTATAATTGATG